>SKDY01002089.1_pt1 | contig 10933 bp, 9 predicted proteins | sample 4826591 | NCBI WGS metagenome assembly SKDY01 (sample SAMN11008823, study PRJNA524170) | human gut metagenome | biome: Human fecal sample; material: Feces; isolation source: fecal sample from pouch patient p10, p22 | host: Homo sapiens | place: Israel: Tel-Aviv | collected 2016-06-15
GCACTTTGCGCAACCAGTCGCGATCGGTGCCCGCATCAAGGCAAAGTTGTTGTTTAATCGCCGGATTAACAAAAATGCGCGTGACGTCTTTGTCCTGGGCGGCGAGTTTGATCAAGCTGAAAATTTCCGGCTTCCACAGCGTGGAGACAACGTGTTTACCGTCGCGGGAAACTAAGTCCAGTGCTTGCGGGCGCAAGAGCTGCGCGGAGGTCCAGCGAGTTTTCGGCAGTTGCAGGAAGATATCAACATCCAGTCCGGTCTGGTGGCTGGCATGACCGCCGTTGAAACGCCCACCAGCGGGCATCCCCATATCGCCAATCAGCACCGTACCCATGCCCAGATTGCTCACCTGGCTACTCAGACGCTGGATAAACATCACCAGGTCCGGGTGACCGAAATAGCGACGCTGATCGGTACGCATGACCTGATAATGTTCGGACTGTATCGGCAGCGTGTCAGCGCCGACGATACAGCCATTAGAAAAACTGCCTATCGATTGTGCGCTACCTGGCACAGGTTGGGTTATTTTTTGCCACGGCGTCGCTGCCAGGCTGACGCTACTGGCAAGCAGGGCCAGCAGCGCAATCGCGGTTTTGTTCATTTTTTACCAGCGTGGAATATCAGTCTTCACATCGGCATTTTGCGCCCGCTGCCGTAGCAGGTGATCCATTAAAACGATCGCCAGCATCGCTTCAGCGATCGGCACCGCGCGGATCCCGACACAGGGATCGTGACGGCCTTTGGTGATCATCTCAACTTCTTCGCCAAAGCGGTTAATGGTGCGCCCCGGCACGGTAATGCTGGAGGTCGGTTTCAGCGCCATATGGGCAATGATTTGCTGCCCGCTGCTGATACCGCCGAGAATGCCGCCCGCATGGTTGCTCTGGAAACCGTCTTTGGTGATTTCGTCGCGATTCTGGCTGCCGCGCAGCGCCACTACGTCAAAACCGTCGCCAATTTCCACGCCTTTCACCGCGTTGATGCTCATCAGCGCATGGGCGATGTCGGCATCCAGGCGGTCAAAGACCGGCTCGCCAAGTCCGGCGGGGACACCACTGGCTACAACGGTGACTTTCGCGCCGATGGAGTCGCCCTCTTTTTTCAGCGCGCGCATCAGTTCATCTAACGCGTCGATTTTGTCCGGGTCCGGGCAGAAGAACGGATTTTGTTCAACCTGCGACCAGTCTTTGATTTCCAGCGGAATGTCGCCCATCTGGGTCAGGCAGCCGCGGATTTCAATACCAAATGTCTCGGCGAGATATTTTTTGGCAATCGCCCCTGCCGCCACGCGCATGGCGGTTTCGCGGGCGGAAGAACGTCCACCGCCGCGATAATCGCGCAGACCGTATTTTTGTTCGTAGGTGTAATCGGCATGGCCAGGACGGAAAACGTCCTTAATCGCACTATAATCCTGAGAACGCTGATCGGTATTTTCGATCAACAAACCAATGCTGGTGCCGGTAGTAACACCTTCAAAAACACCGGAGAGAATTTTGACCTGATCCGGCTCACGACGCTGGGTGGTATAGCGCGATGTCCCAGGGCGACGACGATCAAGGTCATGTTGCAGGTCCGCTTCCGTCAGCGGAATGCCTGGCGGAACACCATCGACGATGCAGCCGAGCGCCAGCCCGTGCGATTCGCCGAAGGTGGTTACGCGAAAGAGTTGTCCAATTGTGTTTCCAGCCATCACGGCTCCGTTATTGTTGTGTTTGCGTGTTTACTTAATCTTTATAAATCGCGAAATGTTCACGGGCCGCCAGCAGCTGCTCTTTGGTGAGCATAAACACACCATCGCCGCCGTTATCAAACTCCAGCCAGGTGAACGGAACATCCGGATATTGTTCCATAAGATGTACCATGCTGTTGCCGACTTCACAAATCAGCACACCATCATCAGCAAGGTAATCTGCCGCGTTACCGAGAATGCGACGCGTCAGTTTCAGGCCGTCAGTGCCAGATGCCAGGCCCAGTTCCGGCTCGTGACGGTATTCGTTTGGCAGGTCGGACATATCTTCCGCATCGACATACGGCGGGTTAGTGACGATCAGGTCGTACTGCACTTTCGGCAAATCACGGAACAGATCGGAACGAATCGGAATGACGTTGTGGATCAGACCGTGTTCTTCGATGTTCTGTTCGGCAACCGCCAGCGCGTCGGGAGAGATATCCACCGCGTCGACTTCCGCATCCGGGAAGGCATAAGCACAGGCAATGGCGATGCAGCCGCTACCGGTACACATATCTAAAATATGCTGCGGTTGCTTGCTGATAAGTCCGGCAAATTTATTGTTGATCAGTTCACCAATCGGCGAGCGCGGCACCAGCACACGTTCATCGACGTAAAATTCATGGCCGCAGAACCACGCTTTGTTGGTCAGGTAAGCAACCGGAATGCGTTCGTTGACGCGGCGGATCACGCGTTCAACAATACGGTGTTTTTCGCTGGAGGTCAGACGCGCGGTGCGCATATCTTCCGGAATATCCAGCGGCAGGTAGAGCGACGGCAATACCAGCTGCACGGCTTCATCCCACGGGTTATCGGTGCCGTGACCGTACCAGATATTTGCCGCGCTGAAGCGGCTTACCGACCAGCGCAACATGTCCTGAATGGTTTGCAGCTCATTTACTGCTTCATCAACGAAAATTTTATCCACGTATTCCTCCAGGGCATGATCGCAATAATTTCGGCGGCTAGTTTGCCATGAAGATGACGATAAATCAGCATTCACGCGCGGTGAGTGAGGAAAAATACGTTTAAAACGATCGATTGCGCTACGAGTCGGGTAAACTGTAGGAAAATTAGAAATAGAGACAGATAAATGAAAAAGAAAACAACACTTAGCGAGGAGGACCAGGCTCTGTTTCGCCAGTTGATGGCGGGGACTCGCAAGATTAAGCAGGACACGATTGTCCACCGACCGCAGCGTAAGAAAATCAGCGAAGTGCCGGTGAAACGCTTGATCCAGGAGCAGGCTGATGCCAGCCATTATTTCTCCGATGAGTTTCAGCCGTTATTAAATACCGAAGGTCCGGTTAAATATGTTCGCCCGGATGTGAGTCATTTTGAGGCGAAGAAGTTGCGACGCGGTGATTATTCGCCGGAATTGTTTTTGGATTTACACGGTCTGACGCAGCTGCAGGCCAAGCAGGAACTGGGCGCGTTGATTGCCGCCTGCCGCCGTGAACATGTGTTTTGCGCTTGCGTGATGCATGGGCATGGCAAGCATATTTTGAAACAGCAAACGCCGCTGTGGCTGGCGCAGCATCCGCATGTGATGGCATTTCACCAGGCACCGAAAGAGTACGGCGGAGATGCAGCGTTGCTGGTGTTGATTGAAGTGGAAGAGTGGTTGCCGCCGGAGTTGCCGTGAATATTAAGTGCCGGATGTGGCACTGGCACCGAATGCCGGATGCGGCGTGAACGCCTTATCCGGCCTACAAAGTGTGCAAATTCAATACGTTGTCATTCATTTGTAGGCCTGATAAGACGCGTCAGCGTCGCATCAGGCATCAGCACACAACCGCCGGATGCGGCGTGCTAGAACATATTCAACACATACTGAAAGCGACACGTTGAATCAATAGGCTGCAATGCGCTGGTATCTACGCGCACCACAATATCATGCAGTTGCCTGTCAGTAATCGGATGCGGAACCGGCGTCACCGTCACTTTTGCATCGTCGCAGCCTGATGCGGTAAAGGTGATCATCTGCGAAACAAAACGGCAACTAGCCCCGCGATCGTCAAACAGGCTACCATCACACAACTTCTGACTTTCCATTAAATAGGTTGACAGGGTTGTCTCAATGATCCCCCCTGTGGATTGCAGATTTAATGTTTTTTTATGAGCCACCGTATTCTCATCCCAGGAAACATCATACGTCGTCAGCGGAATTGACGGGCAGGTGGAGTTATGGACTTTAGGGCCGACATAGGTAGCCCCTACACTCCCCAGGTCCGTAGTGGTAATCTGGCTTGACACTAACCACGGACACCCCTGCGCATCCCCGGTTACAGTGACTTCTAATTCAGCCATAATACACTCCCAACTACCGTCGGTACCTGGTACACTGGACAGGCCAGGGCAATTAGACATAGATGTATTATCTGAATGGTTCAAATAAATGGTTGGTGCAGGTATGGAAGACGGACCATTCCAGCTAAGCAAGGTTAAGTTGCCAACCACAAGCAGAGGCGGTTTACTCGATTGATATGTACCTGTATATACCCCCGATGCAGTAACAACCTCCAGAGAAAACACAATCCTGGAAAAAGCGCTTGGATAACCCATAGGGGTTTCCATATGAAACGACTCAGCCTGAGCCGTCAGGCTCAATACCATCAGCGTCAACAACCCCATAAAATTTCGTAGTAGTTTCATCTTAAATGTACTCAAAAGTGGCAGTCAGGCTGGCGGTAAAGTCACCAGAAGTTACGTCACGACCGCTTTTCGCCTGCAACCAGGCATTAAAATTGAGGTTATTCGCACCGTTACTGAGGTTAAAGGTGGCACCGGCAGAGTCGTTAAGCGGCACCCAGGTACCGTCGGACTTTTCCATACCAATCCCTACCCCCTGCGCCCCCGAAGCCGGGTCAAGCGCCAGAAATCCTGGCTGTTCGCTGTCTTCCGTACCGGTCAGCGTGACTTTGACCTGGTAATCCGCCGGGCCTTTGCAATCTTTCAACTTAAAGACCACCGGCACCCTGGAAGACTGCCCCGCAACCATTAAATCCTGACTGCTAACGGTGGGGAAATGCACCTCTGCCAGCAGTTCGCCATCCACCACCAGGGTGCAGGATTTACTCAATAAATTGCCGTAAAAATGCAGATTGTCCGCCGCCAATGTGGTTCCGCTGGCGGCGAGCAGCAGGCCTGTCAGGAGCATACATCCGGTCTTTGTTTTCATTGATAATCCACCCGTAATGTTGCGTACGCTGAAAACGCGCCGTCATTTAATGTGACGCCGCTCGCTTTAACCGGCACAGCCTCCAGCTTCGGCTTTTGTGTCAAATCCGTGGCGTTAATGGTCAGCGGGGTATTGAGCTGAAAACGCTGCCCGTTCTGCAAAAGCTGAATACCGAATCCCGGAACATCGGTTTCGATGGCTGCGTCGTTGTAGCTGGTTTGCGTGCCCGTCCAGGTGAGCGTCATCTCCCAGGCCTCATTGCGAACGTTGGAGTCACATTTGATGGTGTACGGCACCTCCTGGCGGGCGTAGTTGCCATCAATACTGTCGATAAGCACATCGCGAAATTCCAGCTCAATGGTCCGGCCTTCGTTGATGGTGCAGGCAGGCGGCGACACCAGCATGCCGTGAAAGGTGATATCCGGTGAGGCCTGAACGCCACCGCATACACCACAAATCAGCAAAAGTGCGAGTCGTTTCATTGGTAATCCACCACCATGGTCATACTGGCGTTAAATTCCGCTGGCGCGAGTTGCACGCCGTTCTGTTTTACCGGCACAGCCTTCAGTTGCGGCAGAGAGTTAAATGCAAAAGGCGTCCAGTTATTTTCACCGATGGAAAACAGTGAATTATCGGCGGCGTTTTCGATACGGATGCCAAACCCGGCAATGCCTGCATCCAGCACAGTTTCACCGTTCACAGTGGTGGTAGTGCCCTTCAGTTGCATCCGTAGGTCATCTTCCAGACGCCCCGAACAGTCGAGGGTGTAGCCTGCATTCTGGCGGTAGTTGTTGCCATCAATACTGGCAATCAGCACATCGCCAAACTCCACTGCACTACCGGTAACGGTACAGGGCGGTGGCGCATCCACCCTGACCCTGAGTTCCAGGTCGACGGGTCTTGTTTCCGCACTGGCAACATTCCAGGCCAGCAGCGCAATACCCGAGCCTGCCAGTAAAATTCTTCTCATATGGCTCTCCCGGCATCAGCCTTTGCGGCTCTGCTCTGCGTCCACCTGGCAGGTATCGCCGCCACATTTAAAATACAGCGGCATCCGCGCGCCATAGTCGTTGACGTAGGTCAGCACCGGGACGCTATCCATTTTGACATTCAGCGGCACGGAGGTTTTTGGCGATATCACCATGGGGGAAAATCCCGCTGCCGGATTGCCATTTTTCTGCGCACTGGCGTTACTGATAACCACGTAGTACGGCGTCGGGTTATTGACGGTAAACTCCTGACCGCTGCGGGTTAAGGTCACCTTATGCTGCCACGGATTTTTCATGCTGACGTTTTCCAGCGCTTTTGGTCGCCAGAACAGCTTGATGCGCGTTTGCAGCGCAATCTGTAACGTGTTGGGTTTGTTCGATTTTGGCGGAATTTCCCGCACGTTGAAGTAGAACACGCTCTCGCGATCGGCAGGCAGCTTGTTGATATCCGGCATGCCCTGTACCTTCACCTGACCGTTCATCATGGAATCGATGCGCTGCACCGGCGGCAGTACCGTCAGTGGCGAGCTAATCTTGTTACCCTGCTCGTCTTCCATCCAGCTTTGTGCCAGATACGGCATTTTCGGGTCGTTATTGCGCAGCGTGACGCTGATTGATTTGTCGCTTTCATTAAAAATCAAACGGGTACGGTCTGGGGTGACAGAGGCCTGGGCTTGCAAGCTGGTGGCAGTTATCAGTAACGCAAGCGTGGTTGCGACCGTTTTGGCAGAAAATAGATTCGTCATGGATCATTCCTTAATCACGTTATTAATTGGCTGATACCGATACTGGCGGTTCCGTTGGCGTGACCTGCTGAGTCTGCTCCTGGATCACCGGCTTAATTTCATTGTGTACCGGGGAAGATATCGCCCCTGTTTGCTGGCATGGCAATAACAGGCCATTGAACAGATCGGCTGGCAGCGGGTCAGGCAGATGAATGTCGCAGTGGGCCACACCGCCCCATGAAACGATCATATGCTCGCCAGGTTTGACACCGGCGAGGTAGACGTTGCCGTCATCGTCAACCAGACCAACATTCTGCGCGTTGTCGTTTTTCACTTCCGCGCCAAACGGCGGATGGCTGCCATCCTGCAGACGCAGTACCGCCATCGCTTTTTGCCCGCTGATCACCGAGAACTTACGGTAGCCAATGGCCCCTTCGGTGAGCGTGGCCTGCACCACAGACTGAGTGGCTTCGGCGTTTTCCGGCAGGTTGTTAAGGTCGATATACGCCTGGTTGCGGTAATAGTTGTTGACGTCTGCCACTACGGCCTTACCGAACATATTGGTGTAAACCGCCGCGCCATTTCCTTCCACCGGAACACCGGCCACGCCATCGGCATCAATTAACAGACGCGTGCCGCCCATATTCTGGGTACGGTGGAGCGCGCCGCCCTGCGCGGTGAGCGTCGCCCCGCCCTGGAGTGAAATCCCTGCCGAGGTGTACTGCCCTTCATGGTAGTTGGCGCTGAGATCGACCTGCGCAAGCGATCCATCGTGGCTGTAATAGCCGTCAACGCTGGAATGATTGTCACTGGTTCCCACGTTCAACTGGTAATGAGTTGCGTCATCGACACGGCTGAAATACCCCACCTGACTGCTGTCGGAACCGCTGCCGTAGTTGCCGTTATAGCTGATGGTGCTGCTGTCGCCCCACGGCATACTGAGCGAAATGTACACACCTTTATCGGTCTGGTTGTCATACTCGTAGCGGTATCCGGTCATGGAAACGCTCATATTGCGGATACTGCCTAAATTGAAGTAGTGCGAGAGCATGACGTTGTAGTTGGTCTGCTCGTCGCGATCCCAGTAGGTATGGCGGGTGTAGTTGAGATAGACAGACACACCGGCATCCCTGAAGTTCTGGTTATAGGTGGCGGTATACATCTCTTTGTCGTTGCCGGTGCGCACCATTTCGCTGTCGCTGGCATCGAGATACTCGCTCATGGTCATGAAGTTCTCTTCCGAGAAGCGGTATCCGGCAAAGGTGACGCGGCTGTTCAGTTCATCAAAGTCTTTGGAATAGCTCACGCGAAACGAGTTACCGTCCAGCGCCCCTTTACCGTAGGCGGTCTCTTTATCCAGACGGGTATGCGAGTGGGTGATATCAAAGGCCACCGCGCCAAAGACAGACAGATCGCGACCGACGCCAAGCGCCGCCGACTGATAGTGTTCATCAGCCAGCGCCCCGCCGTACAGCGACCAGCCGTTAGCAATCCCCCAGGAGGCTTCGCCGCCGGAGAAGAAACCGCCTTCTACATGATGCCCCCACTCCTGCGGGCGGCCCATCATCAGTTTATAGCGCACCTGGCCGGGGCGGGTCAGGAACGGCATCGAGGCGGTGTTGATGTCATATTCCTGCACCTGGCCGTTCTGCTCTTCAATGCGGATATGCAACGTACCGGAGACGGAATCGCCCAGATCCTGGATGCGGAAAGGCCCCGCCGGAACCTGGGTTTCGTAAATCACGCGGCCCATCTGGCTGACGGTCACTTTCGCGGTGGTGTGCGCCACGCAGGAGATATCCGGCGCATAGCCGCGCAGATTCGGCGGCAGCATTTGATCGTCGGTGCTGATACTGCCACCCACGTAGTTAAAGCCGTCGAAAATATCAGAATTCAGGTAGTCTTCGCCAAGGCCAAGTTTGGCTTTTAGCGACGGTAAGGCCCGCCAGGCGTAGTAGCGGCTCCATTCCCAGTTTTTCAGCGTGTCATCACCGTTGATAACATCGTCATCATTGCTTTTGCTGTGCTGGTAGTCAGTCTGCCAGTCGGCACGAAGACGCCATGCGCCGAGGTTCACCCCAACCGTCCCGTTACCGCTAATTTCATTGCTGTCATCCCCGCCATTTTCTTCATGTCGTGTCTGGGCGGTAATACTGTAGTCAGCAATTAAACCAGATATACCGTCATCCCAGCGTGAAGGCGGATCCCAGTTGATGTCGGTATATTCAAGGTAAGCCTGGGGTAATGAAATGACTAACGCTGACTGACTCAGGTCAGCTTTAATATCAATGCCTTCCAGTTGACCGGGTTTCAGGCATTTGCCGTCGTGGATCCATTGCAGGTTTTTTGCCACATCCTCTTTTAAGCCAAACTGCGCGACCAGTTCAGGCGTCAGGCAGGCATAGGTTTTACTGGCATCGTTCTCAGAGGCGTACCAGTAAATATCGTATTCTTCCGTCAGCGGCTGTTTATTTAGTTGAACCTGTAAATTGTATTTCCCAGGCTCGACATAACCCTGGCTGGAAAATCGCTTCAGATCGATTTTTGTGTCGCCTTTTAACTCCAGAAAACGGGAATCAAACTGAATTTCATCTTCAGCCCAGGCATTGACATAACTCCCGGACATTGCCAATGCAACGCAGCAGGGAAGTACCCGAAGTCGGAAAAGAGAATGGTCAGGCATACACGTATCCATCCGTAATTATTATAATTTGCGCGAATTCCATTTAAAAACCCCATAGCCCGAAAGCTATGGGGGTATCACTTAGAGATAAGTAATCTGGAAGGTCGTGTTGGCTTCAAAATTACCTAAATCTGGCGCATCAGCAGCGCCCACCAGCCAGGCTTTAAAGTCCAGCGTCTGCTTCGCTTTGCCTTTGTTGGTCGCCGTATCGTTTACGATTTTCTGTTCGATACCCGCGCCGCTTTTATAAGAGGTTCCCTGAGCGTCACCAATGGCCAGGCTGACATTGTTAAATGCCGCACCAGTATCGGTATTGTAAATGGTGTAGTAATTGCCGCTGTTGGTAGAAGACGCGTTACCGGTGAAGGTAGTGGTCATCGTTGTCTGGGTGTCAAACACACAGTCTTGCAGATGGATCTGGAAAGCTTTCGGTGTAGAAGTCCCGTTGTTTTTCAGGATCCCTGAACCAATGTCACCCATATCAACTTCCAGTTTGTGATCATCAGGAACGATGGAGCACGGGGAATCTTCAATGGTGCCGTAGAAACGTGCTGTACCATTGTTGCCAGCGGCGATTGTTGAAGTAGAAGCGAACGCACCCATTACCATTGTTGCAGCAATAGCTGTTTTTACAAACTTACTCATTATTTGTCCTTAAACCATAAATAATTAAAAATATAAACATTGCAATACATTGATTCAGTCAATAGCAATTATTTATACTCAGCCATTGAATAAGCTATCCGATCTAACTAACAAGAAAATAGGTCGCATAAGAAGATATTCTTTGGTGTGGGCGGATGGTGATGTTTTGTCTTTATTGTTTCAAATTATATTTACTTAACAGTGAATTAAGGAGCACTTAACATATAATCAAAAAGGTGAAATTTTGAGAGTTTACTTATAAAAAACAAATAAAATGCTTAGAAAACATCTTTTACATAATTAAAATTTATGGGAAATGTATACAAAAAAGACGATCTTAGATTAATTTTGAAATTGTATTTTTTGAAGATATAATATTAAAGCATCACAAACAATATTAAATCAAGACACAAAAATATCATTTCTTTTTTACTGTTAATTGTTCCATTAGTTTTATAATTTGTAAAAATATATTACAAATTAGTCTCATTTCATCAGAAATTAATAGGGAAGCAGAGGAAAGAGTGCGATGAAATCATCATCGCAGCATACCAACTCCGTGAAGGGTTTTGAGTGAATTTATACTATTGCAAAAAGACAAATGCCCGATGTACAGCTTACATCGGGCATTTTTTCAAACAAATCAGATAGCTTTCGCCATCTTCAAATTACACGGGCTCATCTGCCAGTTGAATGTGCCGTTTCCGCTTTCATCAAGCGTGACGCTGGCAATGGCCGAGGTGGTAAACATAGGCGGCGTTTCGCCCGGACATAACTCGGCGACCAGATACCCAACTAACGGTAAGTGGGAGATAACCAACACCGAAGCAACACCTTCATTGGTCAACGCCTGCAAATAGGCACTGACCAGACCAACATCGCCGCAGGGCGTTAACTCCGGCAGAACTTCTGCACTGGAAGGCAGGTTCAGACAATCCCCTACTTCTTCCAGTGTTTGCTCGGCTCGCAGGAACGGGCTCA
>SKDY01002096.1_pt1 | contig 10902 bp, 8 predicted proteins | sample 4826591 | NCBI WGS metagenome assembly SKDY01 (sample SAMN11008823, study PRJNA524170) | human gut metagenome | biome: Human fecal sample; material: Feces; isolation source: fecal sample from pouch patient p10, p22 | host: Homo sapiens | place: Israel: Tel-Aviv | collected 2016-06-15
CTATAGGGGCATCAGCTATTTTTATTTTAGCTCTGTCATATTCTGCATCCAAAAATTCCATAGCCATTTCACTATTCAAAATTGAACTCCCTATATCACCAAATATTAGAACTCCATCTTCTGAATAGGCATTTTCAATAGCTTCTTTTATAAATTTATCTAAAGTATTAATTTCTTTTCCAATAATAAGAGTTTCAGCTTCCTTTAATCTCACTACTGTTGCACCTACTGCTCCAAAAGACATTCTTAAATCCTGTACTCTTCCATTTTCCACATTGCATAGTCCTGCAAAAGAAAGTTTGGAAATTGCAGATGCTTTTCGTGCTCCCACTTTTTCATAATGTACTATATTAAAATTTTCTTTAGATATTGTAATACTCTTTAGAATTTCATTTTTTTTCAGTGCAGTTCTTCTTGGACCATATATGAAGTCCTCAATATTTATAGTTCTCTCTAATCCTTCACTAATTACATTACACCTGCTGTTTAATGAATATAAAACAGGTAAAGTATCACCTGCTGGTGAAGCATTGCATATATTTCCACCAATTGTTCCCATATTTCTTATTGCTGGTGAAGCAACACCTCTTATAGACTTTTTTAAAATTTCTGGTACATATTCATTTCTTAAAAGTGAAGCTAAAGTACATCCAGCACCTATTACTATTTCCTCATTATTTTCATATACTTTTTTAAGTTCATCTATCTGCCCTATATACAATATATTTTTATCAAACTTTGGCAAAAGTGATGTTTCATTTTTATATCTCACCATAAGATCAGTACCACCTGCATATACTATTACATTTTCACTATTTAGTATCTGAAGAGCAGCATTTATACTTTTAGGAAGATACCCCTCAACATTTCCTACCATAAACTGTCACCTCTTTCTGCTGCCATAAGTATTGCCTTTATTATCATGTTGTAGCCAGTACACCTACACAGATTTCCAGACACTCCTTCTCTTATATCTTCTTCAGTTGGATGTGGTATTAAGCTTAAAAGTGCATGTGCAGCCATTATCATTCCTGGCGTGCAAAAACCACATTGAACTGCTCCTGCTTCTGCAAAACATTCCTCTAAAATCTTATACTGCTTTGTTCCTTTAAGTCCCTCAATTGTTATTATTGATTTACCTTCAACAGATCCAAGGCTTACAAGGCATGAATTTACAAGTTTTTTATCTATTATAACTGCACAAGCTCCACATTCTCCTTCACCGCATCCTTCTTTAGGCCCAGTGATATTTAAATCATCCCTCAAAAAATCCAACAATCTTTTACTTGTATTTTTATTTGCCCTAACCACCTTATTATTAATTAAAAATGTTATTGATTTATTCATTTGTTATCGCCTCCATTATATATTCAGGAGTTGCTGGAACTTTATTTATTTTAACTTCAACAGCATTTTCTACAGCATCTACATAAGCTGGTGCTGTTCCAACAAGAGTAAGCTCACCTGCGCCCTTTGCTCCAAAAGGTCCAAGTTCACATGGATTATCTATAAATACATTTTTTATATTTACAACATCCTTTGCTGTCGGGATAATATAATCAGTTATGCTGTGCTGCTTTAAAACTCCATCACTACATTCCATATTTTCACATGATCCATAGCCAAGACCCTGAATAACTCCTCCCTGAACCTGTCCTTCCATAATAGTCTTGTCAATTTCTTTACCAACATCAAATGCTGAATATATTCCCTTTACATCTGTTACCCCTGTTAAAGTGTTAACTTCAACTTCCACAACATTAACTCCCCATGAATAACTTGGATAAGCATCTCCACAGAAGTTTTTTTCATCCCATGGAATAAGGTCTGGATGTTTATAGCTTTCTATTATGATTTGTTCTTTTTTATCAATCCACTGTACCTTAAGCTTTTTTGCAGCTCTTTCAAGAAGCTTTCCAACAACCATTACAGATCTTGATGCTGCAGTTGGTCCTGAATCTGGCACTCTGTCTGTATCTGGATTATTATAGATTATTTCATCATAATTAATTCCAAGAACCTGTGCCACAATCTTTCTTAAGGTTGTCTGAAGTCCTTGTCCCATATCTGTATTTGCTACAAGTATCTCAACTTTATCATCCTTATGTTTTAAAAGCTTTACCACAGCTTTTATAAAATCTCTTTCACCACTGCCTGTAAAACCACATCCATGAAGGAATATGGACATTCCTATTCCTTTTTTAATAATTTCCTTATTATTTTTATTATTTATTTCATTTTTTATATATTTCTTTGAAAAATCACACATATTCTCAATTTTGTTTACCATTTCTTCCAGCTTTACATCATAGAAGAAGTTTCCACCTGTTGCCGTATCATCACCACGTTTTACAAAATGTTTCTTCTTAAATTCAAGTGGATTTACTTTAATCTTCTTTGCAATATGATTCATGTGAGTTTCTATTGCAAATATGCTCTGTGGACCACCAAAACCCCTAAACGCTCCATTTGGAACTGTATTTGTCTTTACCACTTTTCCATGCACTTTTAAATTAGGAATGTTATACACTCCAGTTGCACAAATTAGTGATCTTTGTAAAACCACGCTTGAAAGACTTGAATAAGCACCACCATTTAATATGATATCAATATCAATTCCTATAATATTGTTATCCTTATCCAATGCAGTTTTATATTTTAAAAAAGCAGGATGACGCTTTGTTGTAGATGACATATCTTCAATTCTATTTAAAATTAGTCTGACAGGACTTTTCGTCTTCATGCATGCAACTGCTATCTGTGAACCTAGAATTGATGGATAATCTTCCTTTCCTCCAAAGCCTCCACCTGTTGTTGTCTGGACTATTCTCACTTCATCATCTTTGCACCCCAGTGCCTGAATTACTGCGTTCTTTACATAATAAGGACATTGCATGGTTCCATAAACAGATACTTTATTTTCTTCATAAACACCTACAACTCCCTGTGTTTCAAGATATGCCTGTTCCTGATATCCGGTTGTAAATTCTTCTTCAATTATTACATGTGCGTCTTTGAATGCTTTATTAACATCACCTCGTCCATAACCATACTCTGCAAATATATGATTAGAAATTTTCAAATCCAATACCGGCTCTTCTTCTTCATATTCAACTTTTATCTCATTTACAAGTCTAACTACTTCATCTAAATCTGGTCCTACTACAAGCAATATTGGTTCACCTATATAGTTAACCTCTTCATCTGCAAATACAGGCATATCATTTTGAATTATCTTCACCTTGTTCAATCCTGGAACATCCTTACCTTCAATTACAAAATAACCAACCTTCATACTTGGCATACTTATTTTCTTTATTTTGGCTTTAGCTTTTAAAGCTCTTAATGTCTTAGCATGAAGACAGTTTTTAAATTTCATATCTGCAATATATTTAGCACTTCCACTCACCTTAATTTCGTGATCTGATTTAGTAACTGATCTGCTTATATCATTTATGCATGATTCCATGATTACACCCCCTTTACATTACCATTACAAGTTTCTTAGAATACATTGTATATTGCCTTAGAAGGACATCTTGACTCACATAAACCACATCCAAAACAATTCTTTGTATCTATTTTAATTTGATTATCTATAATAGTTATTGCAAAATATGGGCATGCTTTTTCACATAATCTACAGTTATTGCATTTGTCTTTATTTATAAGTGGATATTCTGGCTCATATTTAACTTGTCCTATAGACAATTTTTCATTTATTACTTCTTCAACAGAATTGAATCCATGTTTTTTTAAGGCTTTTGGAAGTTCTTCAATTAATTTTTCATATAAATCCTTTCCCTTTAACATGGCAGCAGATAACATCTGTACAGCACTTGCACCAGCAAGTAAAAACTCAATAATATCATCTGCACTTGAAATTCCTCCAACTCCTATAATTTCACATTCAGGTACTGCTTTTTTTATTTTATGAATTAATGCAAGTGCCATAGGTTTAATTGCAGGGCCTGATGTCCATACTTCACCTTCCTTATTTCCAATAAGAACACTTCTTTTATCAATATCAATATTCATTGTTGGACCTAATGAATTTATTGCAACTATTCCACTACCTTTATTTTCAATAACCATCTTTGCAAACCCTATTGGATCTGGTATATGAGGACTCATCTTCATAAAAACAGGCTTTTGCGTGAATCTTCTTATTGTTTTTAAAGTTTCTTTTATATTACTTAAATCCTTTCCTACATAATGAGTTGATATTTCAAAAGCATCTGCAAACACATCTAATTTGGGAATGAGAAATTCCATATCTTCTTTTGTATATCCTACACTTATTATCAAAGGCTTATCTTTTAATTCCTTTTTTATTGATGGCAGAAATTCATCTATCCAAATTTCTGGAGCATATTCTGACCATAATTCAGCATTCATTATGAAATTTTTTCCTCCATATATACAAGGTCTCACAACTTCTGCTTTCTTACTTGAAATTGTCTTTGTAACCATTGCACCTACACCAAATTCATTCAGTGCACTTATTTTATCCTTATCTCCAACTAACGGCCCTGATGCGGGCATTAATGGATTTTCTAATTTTATTTTTCCTATAGTTGTGTTTAAATTCATACTACATCTCCCATCTCACAATATTTTAACTTTCCTTTATATGATCCCATAATCTTTGGGCTACACTCTCAGCCTCTTCATATATTTTTTCTATATTCTGTACAGTCTTATAATCCTTTATTTTTGTTACTCCTTTGCACCATACATTGGAAGGTTTAAAGTTATCCATAATTCCATAAAAATAATGTCCAAAAGTATTTTCTTCATTAACTGGAGTAAAGCTCTTATAATCTACAGTAATAAAATCGGCTTCATATCCTTTTTCAATTCTCCCCAATCTGCATCCTAAAATCTTTCCTGCATATTCATAATTAGCTTCTATTATTTCTTTTAAATTATTTAAATTAAAAACAGTTGTACTTTTATATTTAAGATGCATACCATATAATAAATTTACAATTTCTCTACTAAAATTAAATCCTAAGCCATCATTCCCAAGAATACATTTAATTTTTCTCTTTTGAAAATTTATCACATCTGCAAGTCCAACTGCATTGTTTAAATTTGAAGTTGGATTTAAAGCTATATATATTTTTTTATTCTCCAGTATATCCTTATCTTTATCATTTATATAAATACAGTGAGATAAAATTGAGTTTTCATTTAATAAATCATACTCATTCAGTCTCTCAACAGGAGTTTTGTTATATTTTTTCATACTGTTAATATTATCTTCATCACTCTCACCTACATGAATATGTATAGGCATTTTCTTAATTTTATCTTTTATTTTTCTTAAACTATCATTATCTAATGTAAGACATGCGTGCATTCCAAAAATTCCACGTGCATTACTATCTTTACATTTTTTATTAAAGTCTATATTTTCTTCAATACACTGATTTAAGTCAAATCTGTCACTTGTCTCAAAGCAAAATACTCCCCTAATTCCACCTTCATCACACACTGACTTTTTTAATACATCAAGGCTTCCTTTTATGATCCTGCCACTTGCATGATGGTCAATCACAGTAGTTACTCCATCTTTAAGAAATTCCATACTGCTTATAAGTCCACTATAATAAATCTCTTCTTCACCAAGTGCCCTATCAAGTTTCCACCACATGCCTTCAAGAAGCTCTACAAAGCTTTTGGGATTGCATTTTGTTACCCAGCCCCTTGCAAAAGTTGAATAAATATGGCTATGACAATTTACAAGTCCAGGCATTAAAGTTTGTCCATTTAAATTGATTATTTCATCAAATTTATTGGCGTTATGATGTTTAAAATCTTCCATTGAACCTGTTTCAAGGATTTTTTCATTAAAAATAATATAAGAGTTCTTTTTTAAGGTTTCATAATCAAATATATCTACATTTATTAAAGCTTTTATCAAGTTCAATTCTCCTTTCAATATATGAACCACTAGATGAATTTTTTAAAAACTCATTATTATTCACAATCATATTTCCTTTTGCAAAAACAGCCTTTATACTTCCCTTTAGAACCTGTCCATCATATATTGACTCTTTATCATTAACTATTGTTGTATTATTAGGATCAAAAACTACAATATCTCCATCACTACCTACCATAAGGCTTCCTTTTTTAGGATAAAGACCATGAATTATAGCTGGATTTTCAGTAAATTTAGGAATTATTTTTTCCTTGTATAAAGTGTACATATTTAAAAATGAATATTTTACGCCATCAACTCCCATTGCAATATCACTTGTATATTTTTTATTTTTCATATGCTCTGAAAATGGACAGTGATCTGTTCCTATTATATCTATTCCATCAATATTATCCTTTAATTTTAACCTCTCACTTTCTGCTCTAAGTGGAGGAGTCATTGTATATCTATATCCATTCTCACCTTCATAAACAGATGAGTTAAACTTAAAATAATGTGGTGCACTTTCAAGTATTATGCTAGAATGAAGGCTATCTTTAAAATTTTCTCTCACTCTTTCTACAGTTGTACCGCAATTAGTATGAACTATATATAAAAGTCCATTTCTATATGCTGCCATTTCACAAAGTTTTAACACTTCACTTATTTCAGCTATTGCTGGTCTTGCCTTTTCATGATCTTTTACAAGTATATTCTTCTCTTTTATAAGATCATTATTTTCAGCATGAACTACAACTCTGCACTCATATTCCTTTGAATATTTTAAAAGTTCATCTATTATATTGTCTTTTGTCATTCTTCCAGTGGATTCATAAGTGGTAAAAATTTTTATAGTTGGCATTCCAAGTGCTCTGCCTTTTTTGAAAAGTTCTTTTACATCTTCTTTAAAACTTCCTAAGGTAACATGAAATCCATAATCAATAACGCTATCTTCAGCCTGTTTCTTTCTCTTATTAAATTCGAAGTCCAGTTCAGAGATATTGTTTATTGGATCAAGAAAATCTATATATGTTGTGATTCCTCCAAGTGCTGCATTAATTGAGCCTGTGTGAAAATCCTGTGCCGATACATTTTTGCCTAAACCAAGATTAAAATGTACATGGGGATCAATAAAACCCGGCATAATAATGCAGCCTTTAGCATCATATACTTTACTACAATGCATTATTGACGATGTTACAGATTCTATTACACCCTTTTTTATATAGAGATTGCTCTTTATAAATCTTCCCTCTAAATATACATATCCATTTATAATTCCTAAATCCACATACTCACACCCTTTACGATGCTACTTATTGCATCTTTTTTATAATTTTCTACTATAATTATTAATATGATACAAATACCAAATTTAATATTATCTAAGTTGCATTTTAATCCGATTTATAATGCCCATAAAACACAAAAAGAGCCCTATTCCCTTATGTGAAATATGACTCCATTGTCTTTATTTAAATCAAGTATTTCTACTAAATTAATTTTTTATTAAACTCTGATAAAGCTTCATTATAATCCTGTGCAGTATCTACATCAAGAATAATACTTTTATCTTCTATTATTTCGTAAGCTACTTTTCTATTTTTTAAAAATTCACGAAGATTATAATCATCACTTTTTACAAGAATATCCTGCACAATGCTACTATCAGCCAAGATAGGATGTCCCCCTTTACCATAAAAGCTTGGAATAATAACCTCTTTGTTCTTATTCTCTTCTTTTATGCTTTTAGTTAATATCTCTTCAATAACTTTCTTATTTATTAAAGGATAATCTCCTGGTGTTAAAAAAAATTTTTCACTTTCCACCTGTGATATTCCCTTTTTTATGGAAGTAAACATGCCTTTTGGATAGTTATCATTATATACTGTTACTACCTTTTCATAATCTTTAACAAGCTTTTCTATTTTTTCATATTTAAATCCTGTAACAACAATAATTTTTCTACAGCTGTCATAAAAACCTTCAATGCACCTTTGCAGTATTGTTTTTCCTTCAATGTCGAATTCCATTTTAAATCCATGTGCTCGTGTTGAGTATCCTCCAGCTAAAATTACAGCATCTACAGACATCCTACTCTCCCTCCATACTATGTTTTTCCTTGGATATTTTTATAATTTAACAATTATACCACTGCTACCACCAACATAATCCCCATCCCTAATAACAGCATATCCGTTTATAATCACATATTTTATTCCATCTGCATACTGTGTTGGTTCAACATAAGTTCCCTTATCTATTATTTTATTTTTATCAAAAATGACTATATCTGCTTTTGTGCCAGGAGCAAGATGCCCCCTGTCTTTTATTCCCATTGTCAAAGCACTTTTATATGTCATTTTAAAAATTGCTTCTTCAAGTGACAAAGCCTTTAGTTCTCTAACATATCTTCCAATTCCCCTTGCAAATGCTCCATAAACCCTTGGATGTGGTTTCCCTCCAAGAAGTCCATCTGTACAGAAATTCTGTTCAGGTCTTTTCATAAACTTTATTACAAGTTCTTCAGATCCATAATAATCAATCATACCTACTGCATTTTCTTCTTCAATCAATAAATCTAATGCTGCTTCTACTGGATCTTTACCTTGAATATCTCCTATTTCTTTCAAATTTTTTCCTATAAACTTTTCATTTCTTTGATTTTTTACTGATGTTATATAAATTCCATCTGTTCCTGCAAACTCAATGAAGTTATCCCATTTGCAGTTTTTCTCATAAATTTCTTTGATAATTTTAGGTCTTAATTCATATGAACTAATCCTTTCAAGCATCTTCTCTGTTCCTCCACTTTGAACCCATGGTGGAATAATTACACTTAGCATCGTACTTCCTGCTTCATATGGATATTGATCAAAAGAAATTCTTATTCCCTTTCTTTTTGCATCTTCAAGAAGTTCAATTATTTCCTGACTTTTATCCCAGTTATTTTTTCCACATATTTTGAAATGTGAAAAATGTACCTTAACGCCACTTTCACGTCCTATTCTTATTATTTCTTTCATTGAATCAATTATTTCATTGGCCTCACTTCTCTGATGAACTACAAATATCTTGTCATACTCCGCAACAACCTTGCATAACTCTATTAGTTCTTCAGTATTCCCATAAGCACATGGTATATATATAAGTCCCGATGAAAGTCCTATTGCACCAGATTTTAGTTCACGCCTTAAAATATCTTTCATCTTTTCTAAATCATGCCTTGAAGCTATACCATCTGAAAGTCCCATGGCTTCCATTCTTATGTTTCCATGGGGTACCAAATAAGCTATATTAGAAATAAGCTGTCTTTCTTCAATTGCTTCAAAATATTCTTTTGTAGTTTCATATTTCCATGATATCTTATCACTGTCTCCATCAAGTCCACTTAAGTTTTTTCTCCAGTCTTTAACATACTTTAAAGGTGTAGGAGCCATGGATATTCCATCTTGTCCAAGAACTTCTGTTGTTATTCCTTGAAAAAGCTTTGGCATTATATTTTTATCACTTAAAATCATCAAATCCGAATGGCTGTGTGTATCGATAAAGCCTGGTGAAACAATAAGTTTTTCAGCATTTATTACATAATCCATAGAATGTTTCTTGTCTTTTAAGTTCTTTCCAATTTCAATAATTTCATCATTGTTTACAATAATGTCACCCTTGTATGATGGTCTTTTTGTACCATCAACTATTGTTCCATTCTCTATCATCCATTTCATATCCTTCACCCCTAATCACAATATTAAATGAGTTCAAGTAAAGAATTCATTATTACATAATATCCCTTACATGCTTTTTCAAGCTGATCTATTTCAATATATTCATCAATAGTATGTGCAATATTTTCCTTTGATGGTCCAAAACCGATTGTTTTTATTCCTGCTTCTCCTGCATAATGACTTCCATTTGTGCAAAATGAATAATTTGTAATTTTAGACATAATACCTATAGATTTAAGTTTTTCATAAGTATTTTTTATAAATACTTCATTTTGGTCATAACACCATGCTGGGAAAAATCTTTCGCCTTCAATAATTGCTCCAGTATGACATTTTTCTTTTCCTCTTGCATATGAAACCTTGTAATCAACATTCGGTTTATTCTTTTTTAATTCTTCAATTAATTCTACAATTGGTTTTAGTACACTTTCCTTTGTTTCTCCAACAAGAAGTCTTCTGTCATAAGTTGCTTTACAGTAACTTGGAACTACTGATGCTCCTGGATATGGTGAAGATTTTATATCTGTAAGTTCTAAAATACCTTTTCCAAGAAATTCATCTTCCTCATAAGGAATTTCCTGAAGCTTGTTTATTATTTCAGCCATACTGTAAACAGCATTAACTCCTTTTTCAGGATTAGCTGAATGAGCAGGAACTCCAAAGGTTTCAACTACAACTTCAGCTCTACCTCGTTGTCCTATTTTTAAATTTAAATGAGAAGCTTCACCTATGACAACATAATCTGGCTTTACATATTCACTTATATTTCTTGATGCAACACCTTCAAAACATTCTTCATGCACAACACCTGAAATATATATTTCTCCAGGAAAGTCCTTATTATTATCTTTTGCAAAGTATTTTGCCGCAATTATCATGGCAGAAAGTGACCCCTTCATATCAGATGTTCCTCTTCCATATATTCTCCCATCTTCTATAACTCCTCCAAATGGGTCATGACTCCACTTTTCTGAATCTTCAGCTGGAACTGTATCAATATGTGCATCAAATAATACTTTATTTCCAGGTCTTTTACCCTTTATTTTTCCAATAATGCTTCCATACTTATCAACAATCACATCATCAAATCCGCATTCTCTCATTTTTTTTTCAAGAAATTTAACAAGCTTTCCTTCATTTCCTGAGTAACTTTGTATTTTTATAACATCCTGACATAGCTTTATAAGCTCTTCTTTTTTATTATTTTCCATTTATAACTCCTCCATACTTAACTTTATTATATAAAGT
>SKDY01002102.1_pt1 | contig 10876 bp, 5 predicted proteins | sample 4826591 | NCBI WGS metagenome assembly SKDY01 (sample SAMN11008823, study PRJNA524170) | human gut metagenome | biome: Human fecal sample; material: Feces; isolation source: fecal sample from pouch patient p10, p22 | host: Homo sapiens | place: Israel: Tel-Aviv | collected 2016-06-15
GAATATATCAAAAACTTCAAACTGATTCAGAACATACTGATCAAATTGAGCGGATGATGGACAATACTTATTATTATTTAAGTATTAAAGATATTCTCTTTTTTGAAACAGACGCTAAGCAGGTAATGGCGCATACGACGAGGAATGCATATTTTGTTAAGTATAAATTATACGAACTAGAAAACTTATTAAGTGGACAGTTCATGCGAGTATCGAAATCGACTATTTTAAATTTAGATCAGATTTACGCTGTTACTAAATCGATTTCTAATTGTCAGATTAAGTTTCATGATTCCTATAAGACAGTCTATGTTTCAAGAAGATATTACCGAGATTTAAATGAAAGATTAAAAGAGAGAAGGGCATTATCATGAGAAAGGCCAGTTTTGGAAGAATTCTTTGGGGGTTAGGTTTGCTTGCGGCAGCTGCGTTTTTAGTTTTAGATCAGCTCCACTTGATGCCATTAGAATTAGGCTTTTGGGCAATTTTTTGGACAGTAGTCTTTGGAGCAACCTTAATTACTTCTTTAATTAATAAAAGTTTAGGCGGCAGCATTTTTTCACTTGCTTTCCTATTAATCATTTATGCTAAACCACTTCATATTGAAAGTATTGTTCCTTGGACAGTACTTTTAGCAGCGTTCTTAATTTGGGGAGGTTTGAGATTAATCTTCAAAAAAAGCTGGAAGCCGACTGTGATTATTAATGGTGAAAAAGTTAACGCTAATTGGTCAGACTTGAAGGCACCACATAAATTTAAGGCTGAGCATGTATTTTCTGATACGTCTAGTTCAGATAATGATGACAATATTGTGATTAGCGAAAAGTTGTCTTCTACTTCACGTTATGTTCATTCGCAACACTTAGAAACGGTGACTGTGAATGTTTCAATGGGAGATGTTAATGTATATCTTGATTCAGCTAAGCCTGCTGGGGATGAAGTACTTGCTAACATCAATATGTCGATGGGAGATATAAATATTTACATTCCAACTTCTTGGCGAGTTGATGATCAACTTGAACATAAATTTGGTGATTTTACTATTGATGGTGATCAGCCAGCAGAAGGTCCAACATTAGTACTTCAAGGTCGTGCTAATATGGGGGATGTTACTATTAAGAGAGTTTAGAACTAGAAAAGTCGATCAGCTCTAATTTGAAGTAAAAATTAATTTGCTGTAAAATACTTGTAGTAAAGAAATACTTGTAGTATAAAAAAGAGAGCTACTGAGAATAGCTCTCTGAAGCACAAGCCGCTAAAAGTGCGGTGGCAAAATTATTATTAGCAAACTAAAAAGTCGCTATCAAACTCGGCCAAAAGTTATGGAGCGGCTTTTTTTGTTTGCTTATTTTTTCTTCCACAAATCGTGGATAGCCTTTATCAGTCGTTTTGCAGCTTTTGCTAACTCGGTTAAATCTTTTGCAAGTTTTAGTTTTATTAAAACAAGAACAAGGCAATCCATATTAAAATTCAAACAAAGATCCAAGTAAATTAGCACTTTTTAGCACTCAAGCAAGAAAAGTGCTAATTTTTGTGTCTAAATACTTGCTTTTCTTTTATAAACAAGGTACTATCGTAAATGTAAGTTAGCACTTATGAGATATGAGTGCTAAGTGATGTAATAATAGATTAAATATGTACAGGAGGGACTAACGTGTTACAACCAATTGGTGATCGCGTGATCGTTAAAGTAAAAGACGAAGAAGAAGAAAAAGTTGGAGGCATTGTCCTGGCTTCTAACGCTAAAGAAAAGCCTCAAATGGGCGAAATTATTGCCGTAGGAAATGGTAAGCGTAACGCAAATGGCGACTTAATTCCTATGTCAGTTGCAAAAGGTGAAACAGTATTCTTTGATAAATACTCTGGCACTAACTTGAAATACGAAGGCGAAAAGTACTTAGTACTTCGTGAAAGCGACTTATTAGCTGTCGTTAAGTAATTAAATTAGAAATAAAAGGTGGCATATAAATATGGCTAAAGACATTAAATTTTCTGAAAATGCAAGACACTCATTATTAAAGGGTGTTGATAAATTAGCAGACACTGTTAAGACAACTTTAGGACCTAAGGGTAGAAATGTTGTTTTGGAAAAGAGTTATGGTGCTCCTGACATTACTAATGATGGTGTTACTATCGCTAAGAGTATTGACTTAGAAGATCACTTTGAAAACATGGGTGCAAAGCTTGTTTCTGAAGCTGCACAAAAGACTAACGATATTGCTGGTGATGGTACTACTACTGCTACTGTTTTAACTCAAGCAATTGTTCGTGAAGGTATGAAGAACGTTACTGCTGGTGCTAACCCAGTTGGTATTCGTCGCGGTATTGAAACTGCTACTAAGGCAGCTGTTGATGAATTACACAAGATCAGCCACAAGGTAAGCACCAAGGATGAAATTGCTCAAGTTGCTTCTGTTTCATCAGCTTCAACTGAAGTTGGTAACTTAATTGCTGACGCAATGGAAAAAGTTGGTCATGATGGTGTTATCACAATTGAAGAATCAAAGGGTATTGATACTGAACTTTCAGTAGTTGAAGGTATGCAATTCGATCGTGGTTACTTATCACAATACATGGTAACTGATAACGATAAGATGGAAGCAGACTTAGACAACCCTTACATTTTAATTACTGACAAGAAGATTTCTAATATTCAAGACATCTTGCCATTATTGCAAGAAATCGTTCAACAAGGTAAGAGCTTATTAATCATTGCTGATGATGTTGATGGTGAAGCTCTTCCAACTCTTGTTTTGAACAAGATCCGTGGTACTTTCAATGTTGTTGCTGTTAAGGCTCCTGGCTTTGGCGATCGTCGTAAGGCAATGCTTGAAGATATCGCTATTTTAACTGGTGGTACTGTAATTTCTTCAGACTTAGGTCTTGAATTAAAGGACACTAAGATTGATCAATTAGGTAAGGCTGGCAAGGTCACTGTAACTAAGGATTCAACTACTATTGTTGAAGGTGCTGGCTCAAAGGATGCTATTAGTGAACGTGTTGACCAAATTAAGAAGCAAATTGCTGACACTACTTCAGACTTTGACCGTGAGAAGTTACAAGAACGTCTTGCTAAGCTTGCTGGTGGTGTTGCTGTTATCAAGGTTGGTGCTGCTACTGAAACTGAATTAAAGGAAAGAAAGTACAGAATCGAAGATGCTTTGAACGCAACCCGTGCCGCTGTTGAAGAAGGTTACGTTGCTGGTGGTGGTACTGCATTAGTTGATGTTATGAAGTCCATCCAAGGTAATGTTAAGGGCGATAGCCAAGACGCACAAACTGGTGTAAACATCGTTATGAAAGCTTTAGGTGCTCCTGTACGTCAAATTGCTGAAAATGCTGGTAAAGACGGTGCTGTTATCTTAGATCACTTAGAACATGAAGACCCAGAAATTGGTTACAATGCTGCAACTGACAAGTGGGAAAACATGGTTAAGGCTGGTATCATCGACCCAACTAAGGTAACTCGTTCAGCCCTTCAAAATGCTGCTTCAATTGCTGCCTTGTTGTTAACTACTGAAGCTGTTGTTGCTGATGCTCCAGAAGATGACAAGAACCAAGCTCCTGCAGCTCCAAACCCAGGTATGGGAATGGGAATGTAATTTAATTCCTAACAAAAAATAAGAAAGAATTATCATTATGACACTATTAGTTTACTGATAGGCATAATGTAAAAGAATCGAGCAATCGCTGATGGTTGCTCGATTCTTTTTTTATGGGCTTTGTAAGATTAAGGGATATTTCTTTAGGTTGTACGGCAATAAATATAAAAAGTGAAATCGAATTCAATATTAGTATAGAATTTATAAAAATAAGTGTTATTATATAGTTGTCGATTGAAAACGTTATTTAATTAAGGAAATAACCATTTAGGTCTATTGGAGGTAATTTGTATGAGTAGTAAGATGTTTGGAGATAAACACAACCATTATAGTATTAGAAAACTTTCCGTTGGGGCAGCATCTGTTTTAATTGGTGCCACAATTTACTTGGGAGGGGTAAACGCCCAAGCTGTACGCGCTGATAGTGTTAATGAGGATGCTACTGAACAAGTAGAGAAGAAGGATGAAGCTAATGTTAAGGCAGCAGAAGTAAAGACTACTGAACAAAAGCAAGAAAATAATAAGACATCGGTTTCTGCTACTAATGAAAATGCTAAGCAAAATGTTGCTGAAACTACATCAGATAGCAAAAAGGTTGCATCAAATGGGGATGTTAATGTTATTAAAAACGATGTAACTACTGATGAAGAAGCAGCTACTAAGTCTAGTGTTCAAGCAGATAAAGATGTTAATGCAAATAAGTTGGACACTAATACTGTTTCAGTGAATAAGCTTCAAAGAAGTAGCAATGTTGCTGGACTTACTGAGAGTAAGGCTGCTGATGAGAATATTGAACAAAAAGCTGAGGAGAGTCCACTTGGTACACGTTTTATGAACCATACAAATGACTTTCCTGGTGATGCTACAGCAATACGTACAGTAACTTTAAATAAACCACAATCTGCTGGTGGTAGTGAAACTATTACGCAAACGTTGGGCGCATTTGGCTTTTCTGAAGTAATAAATGAAAGTAATACATCAAACACAACTAAAGTAAAGCTTGATTTTCCTTTGACACCAACCCTTAATGGTAAACCTGTGTTGAGTAGTACTCGCCATTTTTCAACGAATTTAGTTTTTTCTAATAACAAATGGACATTTGCATCTGCAGAAGATGAAGAAAATTATAATAAATTTCTAGCTTTTCAACCATCTGATTATAAAGCAACTTTACCAGCTATTGAAGATAGTCAAATTGCTGTAGATGGATATACTTGGAAGGTTACAAGTGCTACTCCAGATGGCGCAGGACTTGGTGCTGAAACATTATCACCATATGCTGGTATTTCACAAAATATCGTTATTGATTATACAAAAGAAGAACACACTGTAACCTACAAATTTGAAGATCCATCTGGTAATCAAGTAGGTAGTTCAGTACCAGTAACCGGTGCAGCTGGTAGCAATCAACCAGTTAGCTTAACTCTTCCAGCTGGTTACCAACTTGTATCAGGTAGCCTTCCAACTAGTGTTACTATCCCTACTAATAGTGATAAAACTATTTCGCTTCCTGTAAAATATCAACTTACAATCACTCTTTTAGGTGACAATACTATCAATTATGCAGGCCCTAACTGGCAAAGTATAGCTAAGAATAAGGATAATGTTTCCGCTAGTGGTTATAGAGTCAAGTTTAATGATGATGAAGCTGGTGTACAACTGACTAATGGAGATTTAACATATGATGGAAATGGAAATATCGGGACTTATCATGTTAGTCTAACTGAAAAGAGTCTTAATGACATTAAGGAGCAATTAGGGGATAATTTCATTTATCCAGATTTTAAAGATGTAACAAATAAGGCTACTTTAACTATAGATAAAGGAAATAAAGAAATTGAGCTTAATGGTTTAGATACAAAGGTATTTGATAATACTTCTACTCTTCCAGATCAGGATACTTTCTATTCAGGATTAAGTCTTGGTAATGATGATGTGGGTAGGATATCAATTTATAAGCATGACGGAACTATTACCACAATTCAATTAGCCCCTAATGATGTAGAATTTTGGCTCAATGGACAGAAAGTTGCTAAAGACCAGGCTAAGAATGTTGGAGAATATGATCTTCGTTTAACTGATGACTTTATTAATAAAGTTAAGTCTGCCGATGGTAATAATGGAAACAACTACGAGTGGACTTATGGAACTCATACTCCTAGTGGAGATACTACTTACACTGCTATATATAAGATCTATCAAGCAACCGGTAAGGCAAAGTTAAGTGGTAACAATTCTAAACTTTATGATGGCAATGCTGTAACTACTGCTGACGTCAATAAGGATGGAAAGATTACTATTGATTTAACTTTACCAGTCTATAACCCAGATGATGAGTCTCAATTATTGAGAACCGTTCCTTTAGGTAAGTACACACTCCAAGATGGTGATTATACATGGAATACTGCAGATGGTTCTGCACCAACTAAAGGTGGTTCCTACGCAATTAGTTTGAATAAGGATAAGATTTTATCTCATTTGCAAGATCGTTTAAAGACTTTAGCAGGTGTTGGTACTGATCCTGATTCAGAAGATCCAGATAATCCTACTCCTATGGATAATGTTACTGTTTCAGCTGAAGATCTTGCTGGTACAGCAAACTATGATATTAATACTAGCGTTTCTTATCAATTCATTGATAATGATAACAATGATAGTAAAGTTGGTGCTCCTGTAGTTGTAACGGGACTTAATGGTGAATCAAAGGATGTTAGCTTAGTTGTACCAGAAGGTTATGAACTTGTAGATGTATTACCAACTAAAGCAACTTTTGGTGATATTAATCGAACTATTAGAATTAATTTGAAGCATAAGAAAACATCAGTTGATGGCAGAGATCATAAAGATGATAATGACATTTATCGTACAGTAACTCGTACCATTACAGTTAATATTGAAGGACAACCTACACAAGTTATATCTCAAAAAGTTTCACTATATAGAATCAAGACAGTTGATGAAGCTTTAAAGGCAGCAGGTAAGCCAGAATCTGAGTACACAACTTACAGTGCTTGGACTTCAAATATGTCTGATGGATCAACTTCATTTGCAACAGTATCAGTACCAGCAGATGGAAACGGTTATGTTCGTTCAATTACTGGTGGCACAATTGAAAAGGATAAAGTTACAGAACAATCAGCTTTAAACAACGGTGAACCAGCCAAGGATATAACTGTAACTGTTAACTATGCAAAGGCTGAGCAATCTACAACTGTAACTTACGTTGATAAAGATGGTAATGAAATTAAGATGCCAGATGGTCAGCCAGTAGCAGGGAGTCACTATGAAATTTCAGGTAAGACTGGAGACACAGTTAATACTGATGTAAAAGACAAAGTACCAGCAGGCTGGGAGATTATTCCAGGAACTAAGTATCCAACTACAGTAACGTTTGGCTCAACTCCAATTAGTCCAATTAAAGTTAAAGTAGAGCACAAGATTACTAAAACTGATGGCAGAAATCACAAAGATAAGCAAGATTTGTACCGTGAAGTCACTAGAACAATTTTAATGAATGTTCCAAATGCAACGAGTCAAGGTAAAGAAACTGAAACTTTGAGTTTCTACAGAATTATGACCCATGATGAAGTAACTGGTGATAATACTTACAGTGAATGGAAATCAGATGTAGCAGGTGATAAGACTGCCTTTGATGAATTTGATGTTTCAAAGACTAATGATGGTAAAGAAATCGCTGCTGGTTATACTCCAACTTCAAGGATGTAACGTTAGAAGCTAAGAACGGCGACAAATTTGTACCAAGTCAATCAGCCTTGAAGAATGGGGTTCCAGCAGATAGTTTCATTGTTGAAGTTGCTTACATACCAAATGCACAAAAGACAACAGTAACTTATGTTGATGAAAGTGGTAATGAAATTACCAATCCAGATGGTAGCGTAATTCCTGGTAGTCACTATGATTTAACTGGTGTAACAAATAAGAAAGTTGATACTAATATTCAGAAGAATGTACCAACTAATTGGCATATTACTGATCCAGAAGTTCCAGCAACTATTACTTTCGGTTCAGATGGATATCCTGCAATTACAGTTCATGTAGCTCACAACATTAAGACTGTGGATAAGAATGATGTTCCAGATAACTACAAGGAAAGTGACTTTAGTAAGACCATTAATCGTACAATTACTGCTAAGGAGCCAACTGGTGATGTTGATCTAAGTCAAACAACTGAATTGACGAGAACTGGAACTTATGACGAAGTAACTAAGAAGGTTATTTCTTATGGCAACTGGACAACTGGTAGCTTTGATGAAGTTACAGCTCCAGAAGTTGCAGGTTACACACCAAGTCAAGCTAAAGTTGATAGAGCTGATGTAACAGTAGATAGTAAGTTTGATCCAACTGTTATTACATATGCACCAAATGCACAGAAGACAACAGTAACTTACGTCGATAAAAACGGTAAGGAAATTACCAACCCAGATGGTGGTGCAATCACTGGCAGCCATTACGATGTAGATGGTGTAACTGGTCAAAAAGATATTCCAACTAACATCGAAAAGAATGTTCCAACAAATTGGCACATTACTGATAAGACTATTCCAGGAACTATTAGCTTTGGTCCAAATGGACATGATCCAATTAAAGTTCATGTAGCTCACAACACTAAGCCAGCTGATAAAGATAATGTACCAGATGGCTACAAGAGGGAAGACTTTGATAAGACTGTAACTCGTACAATTACTGCCAAAGAACCAAGTGGCGATGTTGATCTAAGTCAACATGTTGAATTAACAAGAACTGGTACTTACGATGAAGTAACTAAAGAAGTTACATACAACCCTTGGACTACTAGCAGCTTTGTTGAAGTAACTGCTCCAGAAGTAGCTGGTTATACTCCAAGTCAAGCTAAGGTTGATGGTGTTAAAGTAACTGCAGATAGTAACTTTGATCCAGTTGTGATTACTTATGTTGAAGATCCAATTGGTCAAGACATCACAGTAAAGAAGGGTGACACCCCATCACCAGAAGATGGCGTTAAGAATCATGGTGACTTAGACAAGGTCACTGATCCAAAGCATCCAGATGCTAAGACAACCTACACTTGGAAGAAGACGCCAGACACAAGCGTCGCAGGAGATGTCCCAGCAACAGTGATCGTTCACTACCCAGACGGTTCTAATAAGCCAGTTGATATTACTGTCCATGTTGTAGATGACACTCCAGTAGTACCAACCAAGAATCCAGATCCAATTGGTCAAGATATCACAGTAAAGAAGGGTGATACTCCAGATCCAGAAGATGGGGTTAAGAACCACGGTGATTTAGATAAGATCACAGATCCAAAGCACCCAGGCACTAAGACAACCTACACCTGGAAGAAGACTCCAGATACAAGCGTCGCAGGCGATGTCCCAGCAACAGTAGTTGTTCACTACCCAGATGGTTCTGAAAAGACAGTTGATATCACAGTTCATGTTGTTGACGATACTCCAGTAGTACCAACAAAGAACCCAGATCCAACTGGTCAAGATATTCATACTCCACAAGGTAAGGTTCCAACTCCTGAATCAGCTATTACTAACAAGGACAAGATGCCAGATGGAACTAAGTACACTTGGAAGGAAATCCCAGATGTTAATACTTTAGGTAAACATCCTAGTGTAGTTGTTGTAACTTACCCAGATGGAACTGCTGTTGAAGTGAAAGTTAATGTCTTTGTCGACGGCACTCCAGAAGCAAAGAAAGAAACTAAAGCTCCAGTAGTTAAGAAACATGTTGTTGAACCAACAAAAGTTGAAACAAGACAAAAGTTGGTTAATAATTACGTGGCTCCTCGTGCAGTAGAAGTTCAAAGAGCTCAAGCTAAAGGTAAGCGTCAATTACCACAAACTGGTGCTAAAGAAAATATTGCAAGTGAAGTACTAGGCATGCTTTCAGTAGGCTTAGGTGCATTGACTGCAGGATTTGCTTCAAAGCGTCGTAAGAAGAATAGATAGTTTTTAGGATAACTAATTAAAAACACTCCATGATTTTTCAGAAATCACGGGGTGTTTTTGCGTAGAAAAAACATAAAATTTTAATTTAAAAATAATTTTGCATGATATAATTTAATAAAAATATTATCTTAGGAGGATGAAAAAATGATCATGGTAGTAACAAACGCTCATCAAAATGTACAAATCACTAGATAATAGATGAGCGGAACTTAATTAAATTTCATTTTGTTAAATCCGTTCATCGAGGAGGCAAAATGAAACATTTACATAAATTAAACCAATACTTCAAAGAATTAACTCGAACTTATCACCTGTTCTTTAAATCAGCTCCTTTAGTTGCCGCTTGTGTCTTATTACTTGCACCACTTCAAGCAGTAATTCCTTTACTTGCTGTGGCAGCAGGACAAAAGGTAATTGATCAAGTTACTAATCATTCACCTTTTATGGAAATGATCATTGTTTGGATTGTGGCAACGGCATTTCAACAATTTTTACCATCGCTTTCGACAATGGTTCAAGGAGTTCTAACTGATAAATTAACAGGCTTTATCAATATTAGCTTGATGAAAAAGTCGGCGGACTTACAATCGATCAGTATTTTTGATGACAGTAAGTATTTTGACGATTTACAAATGCTCAGAGATGATGCAAGCTGGCGTCCAGTTAATTTAATTGTTTTTGGTGTATCGGTTTTGCAATCATTTCTAACGCTAGCTTTCATGCTAATATATCTGGCGCGATACAATTGGTGGTTAGCCTTGCTTTTATTAGTAGTGATGGTGCCGCAGAGTATTTCTTACTATCGTATTCAGCAGCAGTCATTTGAGACAATGGTTGAAAGAAGCAAGAACGCAAGATACTTGCACTACTATAGTGGATTGTTGCTTGACCGCAGGGATGCTAAAGAAGTTAGACTTTTCAACATGTTTCCAAAGATCATTGAAAAGTACATAAACTTGTTTGAGCAAACGAAAAAAGATGTTAATCAAATTCGTAAAAGGCAACTTGCGACTAGTTCGCTATTTGTTGTATTGACTGTTGGAGTGTTTGGCTATGGCTTTTATTGGTTTACTAATTCAGTAAGAACAGGTGCATTAGAAGTTGGTGTCTTATTGATGTTTGTTTCAGTAATTGGCTATATTTCTACCAGTATGGCGCGAGTAGTAGAAGACAGCAGCTTGTTATACGATTCATTATTATGGATTGAAAAATACTTTAAGTTTCTTGAGTATCAAGATAATTTTGAAAACGGCAGCCAGAACTTTCCGGATGATTTTGATGATATTAATGTTAAGAATCTGTCTTTTACATATC
>SKDY01002104.1_pt1 | contig 10869 bp, 7 predicted proteins | sample 4826591 | NCBI WGS metagenome assembly SKDY01 (sample SAMN11008823, study PRJNA524170) | human gut metagenome | biome: Human fecal sample; material: Feces; isolation source: fecal sample from pouch patient p10, p22 | host: Homo sapiens | place: Israel: Tel-Aviv | collected 2016-06-15
CTATAAATCCTTTTATTTCAAATTTTTAATTACATTTTACTTTTATAAAAATTATATAAATAAATATAATTAACTGTATATTTCACATTAATTATCTTCAACTTTTACATTTTCTTCTCCAAGTTGATCTCTTAATACAGATACAGCATCACTTTCTAATGAAATCCACCTATCTCTAGGAACTCTAAATTTCTGTCTTTCTCTCATTGCAACGAGATAAATAGGTGTATCGCCCTTATGCTCATCTTTTAATATTTCCTTTAAGTTCATATTGAGTTTTTTTGCTTCAATTTCATTATCTGCTCTCAAATAAACTTTAGAGCTATTTATTTTTTCTAGTGGTTCAATAGACTCACAAAGAAGCTTTGGCTGTTCATCTTCTTTAAGACTTATTCTTCCCTTTATGATCACAAGGCTATCTGTAATACAAAGGCTTTTAAAGTTATCAAGTGTCTTTGGAAAGACAATTACTTCAATGGAACCCGTCAAATCTTCAAGTGTTAAAAATGCCATTATAGTATTATTTCTTGTTACTTTCTGATTAACACTTGCAAGTATCCCTCCAAGTACTACTCTATCATTATCTTTAAGAATGTTCTTTCCTTCAAAGATATTAACATCTGAAATATTTTCTTCAAGTCCTTCATCTAAAGTTTCATGTACTGAAAATATTTTAGCAATTTCAATAGTAGTCTGCATTTTTAAACTTTTTGCATAATCATCCAATGGATGTCCTGTAATATATAATCCAGTCATTTCTTTTTCCATAGCAAGAAGATTTCGTTTGTCGAATTCTTTAATATTAGGATAACTTACTTCTGGATTTTTTAATTCCTCTGTTGCGCCAAATAGACTTATCTGCCCATCAATATTTCTCTTTTTGTCACTTGAAATACTGTCAATCAATTTTTCGTGAACAGCAAGCATTTTAGATCTGTAAACATTAAAATTATCTAGTGCTCCTGCCTTTATCAAGCATTCAACAGCACGTTTATTTATTGTTGAAACATCCATTTTATTAATAAAATCAACTAAAGATTCAAATTTTCCTTTATTTTCTCTTGCTTTTACAATACTATCTACTACATTAGCGCCTACATTTTTTATTGCTGCCATCCCAAAGCGTATAGTATCTCCTTTAACAGTAAATCTTGAATAACTTTCGTTTATATCAGGTGGTAAAACCTGAATTCCAAGACTTTCTGCAAAATTTATATAATGAGCAACTTTTTCACTTGTACCCATAATTGAATTAAGCATTGCTGCAATCATTTCTACTGGATAATACCTCATTAAATAAGCTGTTTGATAACCTACAACTGCATAGGCAGCTGCATGACTCTTGTTGACATCAATGTTATTTTAAAGACATTTAATCTTTAAACTTTATATTTCTATAAAGATCGGACTATATCATTATCCTAAATTATAGGATATGAGGCACTCGTGGATATTTCATCATATGATATGTGATAATCACTTAGATTACTTTATCTAGTCTCTGAACCTTTAACCTGTTTCCAGGTCACTTGGCTGCGGATTAACCAATCCCTAAACTTTTTACTTTATCCTAGTTAATTACTCTAGGCCCTTAATAATATTTCTATATTAAGTTAGTATTCAAGGCTCTAAGGTCTTTCCCGCAATTCACCTCATTTGCTTTACAGCTCCTGCTGCAAAGGCACTCTTTATTTCATACCATTTATTATATTTTCTTTCTAATTTTATAGTTGAATCTAAATATAAATAGTTAAATATATAATCAAACTCCTTTTTTGCACATATATTTAAACTTTTTATCTGTTCTGTTTTTGTATTTCTAATCTTTGCATATTTAAACTCTGCATTACTTATTATCTGTTTCAAAAAGTTTTTAGTTCCTAATATAGTGAAATTATATGTCGGATATACATATTTTATAATCCCATCATAACTTTTATAATAGCTAGAGTTATGTGATAATAATATACTTCCATCTCCATCAAAATATCCTCTTATAAAATGCCTTACTAGCTCTTCTCTTATTATAGGAATACTATCAATTGTTAGTGATTTATTAGGATATAACCCTATATTCCTTAATCTATCAGCCATTATTCTCGAAGAAAAATTTAATGAATACCCACATTTAGAATTAGTAAATCCACCTTTTTTAGTTTTTCTAATTTCTCCTGTAAACTCAATTTCTTTTACTATAAATTCTAATATTTCTAAATCATTAACAGCAATTACGATATTATTAAAATTCTCATTTCCAACAAATCCATCTGCATAAATAAAACCTAAAATATAAGCTTTAGCCTCTGTATTAATTTCATTAAAGTAATTTTCATTTAATACATATCTATTTTTCAATCTAGTGTTAACGCTCTTTTCTTGTAATACTCTACTTATACTACGTCTTGATACATTCAAATTTCTAGCTATATTATTCATATTTACTTTTTTATTCAAATAATAATATTCAACTATATTTTCTTTATCTTTACTAGTTAATTGATTATAATTTTTAGTCATATAACATACCTCGAATTTATAATGCCTTATTCTAGTAATAATTATTTATAATAAATTAATATTTTCCAAATGCATAACTTGCAAAGTCCATCATGTTATCAAAAATTTTATTTGCTACGTTTTCGCTTATTCCATTTCTAATACATCCTGGAACGACAACTTCATCATTTTCAATAATTCCATGGATAAAGTTCTTTCGCTCTTCTTCCATTACTTTATGTTTCTTCTTTGACATGGCTCTTCTAACCATATCACTACGTCCCATGGAATATCCGGCTAATTTTCTAACTATTTCCATTACTTGTTCCTGATACACCATTACTCCATATGTGACATTAAGTATACTCTCAAGTTCTGGAGTTTCATACTCAACCTTATCTGGATTTCTTTTACACTCTATATATCTAGGAATCTCTGCCATAGGACCTGGTCTATAAAGAGATATTCCTGCAATTATATCTTCCAGGTTATCTGGCTTTAATTCCTTCATGAATGATGTCATTCCTGGCGATTCCAACTGGAACACACCTGCTGTTCTTCCTTCACCAATCATCTTATAGACTTCTTTATCATCAAAATCAATTTTATCTAAGTCTATATCTACGCCTCTATTTACCTTTACCATTTTTATTGCATCACTCATTACAGTCAAAGTTCTCAACCCTAAGAAGTCCATCTTAAGAAGTCCAAGCTCTTCAAGTGTATTCATCCCAAATTGAGTTACTATACTTTCATCATTTTTTTGTAGTGGTACATACTCAACTAAAGGCTTTGATGCAATAACAACACCTGCTGCATGAGTAGATGAATGTCTTGGCAGTCCCTCTAAATCCATTGACACATCAATAAGATTCTTTACTCTCTCATCACTGTCATAAGCTATTTTAAGCTCTGGATTAAGGTCTAATGCCTTTTCTATTGTTATCCCTAACATTGTAGGAATCATCTTTGCTATCTTATCAACTTCAGAATAGCTATAATTCATAGCTCTTCCAACATCTCTTATACATAATCTTGCCGCCATAGTACCAAAGGTAATTATCTGTGATACACAATCCTTACCGTATTTGCGTACAACATAATCAATTACCTCTTGACGTCTTTCGTAACAAAAGTCAGAATCAACCTATTAATACCCTTTCTTTCGAAATACTTTAACACTGAATGTTTCAGTGGGTATAGACTATATCTTCTCCCACCGACCTTTACGGTTTGGGATGCCCCGCTTCGCAAATGTAAGAAACATAAGCTACGTGCCTTTGCACTAGTCGTTGGACCTTTTTCTATTCGAAACTTGGCTGCTGGTTATCCAATTCCTTTAATTTTTATGGTTAAACCACCGTAACATTTAAGCTTATTTCATCCTTCTGCTTTGGTTTAAAGGACTCTAAGGACTTTCCAGCAATTCGAGGCTCTTTAAGCATATTATTTCTAATATGCACGACTATTAATTGGCTATTATAATTACATGCTCTTTAACAATATAAACTTTTTATATTTTCTGTCTAAATAGACTTCAGATTTATCATATAAATAATTCATTACAGATAGTGTTTTATATCTTCCACCAAAACTTAAATAGTAATTATTTTTGTTGTCTTTTTTTCTCTTAAATAAAACATTCTTAAAAGAATATTTTGAACAGCTATTAAATACTTCTATTAACTTTTCTAAAAACTCTTTTGTTCCGCAAATTTTAAAATTAATAGAATTTTTTGACAACACCAAACTACCATCTCCATCAAAATATCCTCTAATAAAGTGTCTATAGTATATTTCATCTAACATATCTTTATTAGGATATTTTATAATTAGTGATTTATTGTACACTACTCCCTTTAATTTGATATCTCTAACAAGTTTAGGACTATTTATCAATATTCTGCAATACTCTATAGATTTGTAATTTGAATTTGACATATATGTATTTATTGGATATGTTGCTTTAATGCACTTCTTAAATTTTTCTAGATGTTCTATATCTCTCATAGCCAATGCAATACCAAGCTTATTTGCTGTAATATATCCATCCGCATATATAAATCCAAGCCAATAAGCTTTTTCTTCTGAATCTATATTATAAAAAAATGTTTCGTCACACTCATATATTATATGACTTTCTCTTAAATTTCTTGTTTTAACATTCCATCTTCTTAAAGCATCATATATTCCACATAAACTATATCCCAATTTCTTAGAAATATCATTACATGACATTTTTTTGTTTATATATAAATCTATTATTTTATCTTTGTTTTTATCAAGTTCATATCTTTTAGCCATTAATTTTCTCCTAAAAATCTATATATTTTTAGGATAACCAATTTTTAATCTGGCATACTTACTCTTTCCGGATTTAGGAATCTTTCAAATATAAGACTATATTTTATAGGATCTATCTTTGTAATTCCCAAAGTATAAGCTACAATTGACCCAGCCGCACTCCCTCTTCCAGGTCCAGTAGGTATTCCGTTATCATATGAAAACTTTATAAAGTCCCAAACGATAAGGAAATAATCAATGTACCCCATCTGCTTTATAACACCTAGTTCGTATTCAAGTCTATCCACAAATTCCTGTGCTTCAGATGAGTTTTCCACAATTTTATTCACTTCATCATAATCAAGTTCTTTTTCTCTTAGATCCTTAAACACATCATACCTGTCAATAAGACCTGTATAACACGTTTCTTTTAAGTACTCATATGGATCATCCTTGCCTTCAGGAAGTGGAAATTTAGGCAATTTAGACTCATGGAACTTATATTTGAAGTTACACTCATCTGCTATCTTAACCGTGTTCTCAAGCGCTTCTGGCATATATGAAAACATATCCCACATTTCCTCTGGAGATTTTAAGTAAAACTGATCTGACGGATATCTTCTTCTATTAGGATCATCCACCGTTTTTGCTGTCTGAATACACATTAAAATATCATGAGATTTTGAATCTTCTTTTTTTATGTAATGAACATCATTGGTTGCAACTAATGGAATTCCTGTTTCTTCTGCAAGCTTTATGTTTAATTCATTTACTTTCTTTTGCTCTTCCATTCCATGATTTTGTATTTCTAAATAGAACCCATCTTTAAAGATATCTTTATACATTAGAGCATCTTTCTTTGCTTTTTCATAATTATCATTAAGAAGATCAGACTGAACCTCTCCTCCTAAACATGCACTTAATGCAATAATACCCTCACTATGATTTTTTAAATACTCATGATCAATTCTAGGCTTATAATAAAATCCTTCAATTGAAGCCATTGATACAATCTTCATAAGGTTCTGATATCCTATTTCATTCTTTACAAGCAAAACAAGATGATGAGTTGAATTTTCCTTATCTGGCTGTTTTATATGCATTGACTTTGCAGCAACATATACTTCACATCCAAGTATAGCTTTTATTCCATACTCTTCTGCTGCTTTAAAGAAATCTACAAGTCCATACATAACACCATGGTCTGTTATAGCTATGCTGTCCATGCCAAGTTCTTTAGCCTGTTTCATAAGTTTCTTAATCTTTCCAGAACCATCTAAAAGGCTATACTCCGTATGTAAATGGAGGTGTACAAACTTTTTTTCATTCTCCATTAAGCTCCTCCTCTCTTAATCACTATTTATATTAAATTTTAATATATATATTGAACTATGAAATTTACAATCTTAATCTAAAAATCAAATATTGATTTTTAAAATTCATTACTCACAAGTAGTACCTACAAGGGATATCACCTGTAAATTATCACTTACAATATATATTATTTATAAATTTTCATTATATATTTCTTAGTTAAAATAAAAAGCGTAGTTTTGCCACGCTTTTTATTTTGTATTGTATATTACTTAATCCAAGCTCCATCAGTTCCAAGCTTATAGCCCCCAATAGTTGTATTAGAAGCCATCGCACCATTACTATTTAAATAGTACCATTTACCATTAGCGTCCTGAATCCATCCTGTCTTCATTACTCCTTCACCATCTAAGTAATACCATAATCCCATGACAAATTTCCATCCTATATGTTTTGACCCATCTTCATTTAGATAATACCAATTACCATCCTTCTGAAGCCATCCAGTTACCATAACTCCATTTTCATTTAAGAAATATGATTTTTTAGCATTAACATCGTTAAACCATTGATTTTTCATAATATTTCCATTCTCATCATAATAAAGCCATATTCCTTGTGTAGTTACCCACTGGTTCTTATACTGAGATGAGTTATTATTATTTGAATTTTGGTTGTTATTATTGCTATCTTCTTTTACTTCATCTTCATCTTCATCAGAATCATCTTTTTTCGGAGGTTCAACTCCTTTATATACATTTAAAATATATTTCTTTGATTTTTCTGAATTCTCAATTCTTATAGTAATTTTATTTTTACCATCTTTTAAAGTTACTGTTTGTTCGTAATCATCATCTTCTTCTGCTTCTTCACCATTAATTTCAACATACTCTTCATCAGAATCCATTGGCTTTGCTTTAATATCAAGATATCTTACACTATCATCTACACTTACTGTATATTCAGTTACTTTACTTGAAAAATTAATTTTTCCAGCACTTAAAGTAATATTATCTAAATAAACATCATCTTCATCAAGATCTTCTCCATAACTTGCTGAACCTCTTATAACTTCAAGTTCATAAGTTGTCTTTAAATCATGTTCTTCATCTTTTACCCTTATTGTAATTGTACTTTTTCCTTGCTTAACATCAACTTTAACCTTATATTTATCATCTTCTTTTGCGTCATCACCATTAACAGTAACCTCATATGCTGAATCCTCAGGTTTTGCTGTAACTGTAATTTGATCAACATCCTTGTCCACTTTTATACTATATGAATAAGTTTCCTTATCAAAATCCACATCATAGCCACTTACTTTTAAATCACTTAAAAGAGGATCATCATATTTTGCTGCATGAGCAGTTTCTGTAAAAATACTAATTTCCTTTGCAGGTTCTATTAATGCAATTGCGTTTACTGCTAAAGTAATAGCAATTACCTTTTTTAAATTCTTGTTCATGTGAAATCCCATCCTTATGCTTATATGCTTTATATTTAATCATGGCTGATTATGAGCCATATGAACTACTAACTCTTAACCCATTTTACACTTTATTATTTGATCCATGCTCCATCTGAACCTAATTTATAATTATCAATAGTTGTATTGCATGCCATTGATCCATCTGAATATAAATAATACCAATTTCCACTTAGTTGTACCCATCCAGTTTTCATAGCTCCATCACTATCAAGATAATACCATTTGCCACCATTATTTAACCATTCAGTAGCCATTGTTCCATCATCATTTAAGTAATACCAGTTTCCACCAAAGCTAACCCATCCTGTTGCCATTGTTCCATCGCCTTGAACAAAGAACCATTTATTTTTAGCTGCATTTCCATTCGAATCAACATAGTACCATTTTCCTGCTGAATTCTGTTGCCACTTTCCTGAATTTGATACTGTATTTGTTGTTGAACTTGATGAATTTGTTGTTCCTGTAGAAGTTGAATTGTTAGTACCTGTATTATTGCCTGTGTTTGTAGTAGTATTTCCTGTACTTGTAGTATTATTATTGGTTGTTGTACTTGATGTTGGAATATCAACACCTCTATATATATTTAAAGTATATGTTCTTTGTTTCTTTTCTTCATCTTCACCATCTGTAAGTTTTATTTTTATTTCATTTTTACCTTCAGTCAAAGTAAATGTTTTCTTTATACTTTCTTCACCTTCATAAGTATTATCACCTATTTTTACTGTATAATACTTCTGATCTGGTTCTATTACAATTTTTGCTTCTTTAACATCTTTGTCCACTTTATAGTCATAAACTTTCTTATCTTTAGATAAACTCATTTCTTTACCATTTATTGTAAGGTAATTGATGTAAAGATCTTGTTCAATTTCCTGATCATTTTCATCTGTTCCTCTATAAGCTTTTAATGTATAAGTCTTACTTTGTGATTCATCATCTCTGTTTTCAATCTTTATTTTAAAGATATTTTCTCCAACACTTAACTTAAAATTCTTTTTATAGCTGTCATCAGAAGAAACACTTTCATCATTTATTGTAACCCTGATTCTTTTATCACTGCCTTCTGGAGATACTTTTATATCTATATTTTTAACAGCTTTATTGTAATATACCTTATAAGAAGTAACATCTGATGAGAAATCTATTTTACCAGTACTTAATGAAATAGATTCAAGATTTAAACTGCTCTTATCTGAAGCAAAAGCAGCAACAGTTCCTTCCCCTGATAAGTTTAAATTTTTAACACCACATACTGCTGAAACAGCACAAAGAGTAAGAGTCATTGCAATAATTTTTTTTATATTCTTATTCATAATTTACCTCCTAAATTCTTTTCTTAAATTTCATCACATATGTTTACTAAGTTCACTAAAATGTCATTACTTCTATTCCATTATACCCCATATACACATATATTTATTACTCTCATTTAAATTTTCCATTAAACTATATACACTTGAAGCCTTATAATGATCATAATTAAGCTTATAACAAAAATAGGTCCCATAAGAAAATACACTTGTAAATGTCTTATATGGGACCTATTTGGATTATTTTAAGTATTTTATATATTATTTAAATGATTTTGCTTATACAGAGTCATTAAATTTTGAGTTTTTTTATATACAAATGGAAAAATCCTGCACGGATTTTCACCTCAACTATTAACTATTAAGTATTAACTGTTAATCATTAACTACTAACTAATCTATATCATTACTCCATTTGAAGCAAAACTGTATTGAACACCATCAACTAATACACTTCCTGTAACCATTGATCCATCACTATTGAATAAATACCAGCTTCCATTATCATTTAACCATCCAGTTTTCATTGATCCATCGCTGTTTAAATAATACCATTTACCTGCATCTTGATACCATCCTGTTACCATAGCTCCTGATACATTTAAATAATACCATTTTCCATCATTACTTATCCAACCTTTTTGCATCTTCCCACTATTATCAAAATAGTACCATTTTCCATTAATTTGTGCCCATCCAGTTTGTGCATATCCATCTTTATCAAAATAGTAATCACTTGCTGAACTTACATCAAACCACCACTTGTTCTTTAGAGGTTGTCCTGTTCCATCCATATACATATACTTGCCGTTTTTACTCACCCATGAATTCATAGTTCCACTATTGTATAAAAACGAATCTGAACCAGTTATTATATTTGTGCTATCTTTTTCATCTGATGAATCTGATGATTTACCACCTCTATTTACAACTATAGTATAAGTTGTAGTTTCATCATCATTTTCAACTGTTATCTCAATAGTATTTTCACCTTTATCAAGGCTAACCTTCTTTTCGTAATCCCCATCTTCATCCACAGAATCACCATTGATTTCAACTAAATCATCATCGTCTTGTGGTTTTGCTCTTACAAGAAGCTGTTTAACATCTTCATCTACATTAACCTTATAGCTTGTCTTACTTTTTGTGAAATTAATTGATCCATCACTTAAATAAATTGAACTTAAATATGGATACTCAACATCATCTTCTTCATCTGAATTCACATTATCTTTAGAGATATGTAGAGTATATGTTTTTAAACATTTCTTAACATTCCCATCATCCAAAGCATCTTTATAATCGTCTTCGCTTCTGTAAGTTCTTAAATATAACTTTGTACTTCCAGAGTCTATTGAAACAAGACCTAAATCTGAAGGATCATAACCTTCAGCATATTTATCACTGCTCTTAAACACCTTAACGACATAATCATCGCCTTCAACTTCAGCATCTAATTCAACACCATCTGAACCTTTTAAATCAATATAATAATCAGTACTGCTTGTTAATTCAGTTTCCTTGGTTGCTGCAAGATTGCTGTATAGCTGTGCTTCCTTACCTGTACTTCTATAAACAGATAATGACTTTAACTGTCCATTTGATGCCCCTGAGTAAGTTGATGCATTAGCTTCAATAGCACCTAAATTAAAAATATTTGCTGGAGCAACTGCTGAAAAAGCGCTTATAACAAGAGCTGCAGCAATTAAATGTCTAACATTCTTATTCATAATTAATTATCCTCCTAAAATCATCTAACATTATTATTAAAAATTAAATTTCCTATTTTACTTTCTTAGTAAATCTTTTTTAAATTTATTACTCACAAGAAGTTCCTTCAGTCCCATTAATTTTCTATGTGAATTACAATATATATGGCAATTGACAGTTGAGAATTGACAATTAAGGTAAAAATCCTTACAGCATTTTTGAAATTATCTGCAGAATAATTATTGCAACATATATATAACTTATAGC
>SKDY01002106.1_pt1 | contig 10852 bp, 10 predicted proteins | sample 4826591 | NCBI WGS metagenome assembly SKDY01 (sample SAMN11008823, study PRJNA524170) | human gut metagenome | biome: Human fecal sample; material: Feces; isolation source: fecal sample from pouch patient p10, p22 | host: Homo sapiens | place: Israel: Tel-Aviv | collected 2016-06-15
CTTCTGCATCGAACAGAAAGGGCTCCACCCCAACGGGGCTTGCTTTTCCTACCGTCGGTTTTCTCCCTATATTGGTGATTCCACCGTAATAACGGTCATCCATCCGCACACGGGAAACATAAACCCCAAAGGGCGGAAGGTACTTTTCCTCCGGCGGGATGATATTCACCGTTGGGAATCCCAGAACCGGGCCGCCCAGGTGGTTGCCATGAACCACAGTTCCATGGATGGAATAGGGTTCGCCAAGCAGTTCATTGGCTTTCTCGATATTGCCCAGATCCAGTTCTTCTTTCACATAGGTGCTGCTGATATCCCGATGGTCATCCTGGGCTTTCACGATCACATCCAGTTCGTAACCATAAACCGGCTGAAGTTTCTTTAATAATTCTGCATTTCCGCTTCTCTGATAGCCAAACCCACAGTCCGTACCAACCACGATTGCCCTGGCATTCATTTTCCCCAGCAGGATCTCTGTCAAAAACACCTCCGCAGGAAGATGGATCACTTCTCTGCTGAATGGACATTCCACCAGATAGTCGATGCCCATCTTTTCCATGTTGTTGCGGCGCTCCTGATTGGTGGTGATCACCTTCTGGGGTTTTCCCTGGATCCTGGCTGCCGGCATCGTATCAAAGGTAAAAACTGCTGTCTTCCAGCCATGCTCTTTTTTTAATTCCAGCATCCGCCCCAGCAGCTTCTGATGGCCTTTATGACGGCCGTCAAATTTGCCCAGCGTAACGATCGTCGGTTCCTGGATTTGGAAATCCATGGTTCCAATGAAACATTTCATGTTAATTTCCTCCCAGGAACATCTTCCATGGCTTCAGCCATTTCCGGTCTTCTTCATAACGGTACACACCCAGAAACTGCTGGTCACTATCGTACATCCGAAACAGCTGCTGATCGGTATATCTCTGATCCCGCTCCACGTTCACAAGCTCCGGTTTTACAGGATTCCCGTTATGTACCAGACTGTCTGCCTCCGGAAGCGCACTGGCCTTTGGCTGATCCAGAAACATCTCCTCAACGGAGACCAGATACTCACCGAGACGTTCTTCATCTCTGATTTTCTCCAGTTCCTTTAAGGAAATACTGTCTTTCAGTTCAAATCTGCCCACCCTGGTGCGTATCAGAGCCTCCATGCAGCCTCCACACCCCAGTTTCTCACCAATATCATGGCACAGGGTACGAATATAGGTGCCCTTGGAGCAGGAAACTGTCATGGTCACCCGAGGCAGTTCCATGGATTCCACGGTGATATCATGGATCACCACCGGTCTCGCCTGGCGTTCCACGATTTTACCGGCTCTTGCCAGCTCATACAGCCGTTTTCCATCCACCTTCAGAGCGGAATACATCGGCGGGATCTGATCGTAAGGACCGATAAAGCTTTTGATCACCTCCAGCACCTGCTCTGGATTTTCTTCTACTGGCCGTTTCTCCAGGATCTGCCCGCTGATGTCCTGGGTGTCCGTGTCGATACCCAAAAGCAATACCGCCCGGTACACCTTACTGTGATCTGTCAGCATATCGCACAGTCTGGTTCCCTTCCCCAGACAGACAGGAAGAACTCCCTCTGCGTCCGGGTCCAGGGTGCCTGTATGCCCGATCTTTTTCTGTCTTAAGATACCTCTCATCTTGGCTACCACATCATGGGATGTATATCCTTTTTCTTTATAAATGTTTAATACGCCATCAAGCATTGGCCTTCTCCTGCTCTAACTGTTCCGCAATATGGGCAGACAGGTTATTTACCACATCGTGAACGCTGCCGGACATGGTGCAGCCAGCCGCACGGACATGGCCGCCGCCGCCAAAATAAGCCGCGATCCTGCTGACATCCACGATGGAATTGGAACGGAGACTGACTTTAAACTGATGAATGCCGGTTTCATATAAGAAAATGGCACATTCAATTCCATCAATCACCCGCAGCTGATCTACGATGCCGTCCAGATCACTCTTATCGACGCCATAGAAATCCATATCTTTCTTCCGGACCACACTGAAAATACATCTGCCATCCAGAAATGTAATACTCTCCAGCAGCGCTCTTCCCAGGATCTGGGACTGCATGTATGTCTTCTTATAAAAGCTGCCGTCGATGATGGTTCCAAAATCAATGCCTTTTTCCATCATTTTTCCGGCGATCTCCATGGTCTTTCTGGAGGTGTTGCTGTATTTAAACACACCCGTATCATGGATGATTCCGGTATAAATGCATTCTGCTACACGTTTACTGATTCTGCTTTCATCCAGCTGTCCGTAAACCACTTCACAGGCAGAGCTTGCATGGCCATCGATCACATTTTCCTGGGCGTAGCCGCGGTTCGTGATATGATGATCGATGCAGATCGTTTTCGCAGAGCGGTCAAAGCAAGACTTAAAATCACCTAAGCGCTCCTCATCACTGCTGTCTAAACAGATGCACAGATCATAAGTTTCTTCTCCTGCTTCGGTCTCAATGGCATCAAAGCCGGACAAATAGCTGAATTTTGAAGGAACACGTTCCAGACGCACGGTAACTGCCCTGGAACTGTCCCATTCTTTAATATAGTTATAGACGGCCAGGCAGGAGCCAACACAGTCTCCATCCGGATTCACGTGTCCTAAGATCACGATCTTTCCGGCCTGGTCTATCATCGTTTCCAGTTTTGTCATAAGCCGCCCCCTTTTGTTGTGATTTGCAATGGTCCTATATTCTCATATAGCCAGCCCGCATTTTGGCAGGCTGGCCAGATCATCACTTATTCTTCTTCATCGTCTTTTAAATCTTTCGTCACATCATCAATCAGTCTGGACATATTCACACCATACTCGATGGACTGGTCCAGGATAAACTTGATCTCTGGTGTATTCCGCAAATTCACTCTTCTTGCCAGTTCTTTACGGATATAGCCTACTGCGCTGCGCAAGCCCTCTACTACTGCCTTAGCAGCCTCATCGCTACCCAGGACACTGATATATGCCTTGCAGTACTTTAAGTCCGGGGTTACCTCTACGGAAACCACGCTCACCATAGCTGCAGCCAGTCGTGGATCTTTTACTTCGGTACGGATAATCTCGCTTAACTCTCTCTGGACCTCCGCATTGATTCTTGTATTCTTAATACTATTTTTACGCATGGAATTCCTTTCTGGTGGAGGCTCTTAAATCCTATCTGGGAACCTCTACCATCATATATGCCTCAACCATATCGTCTACCTGGACATCATTGAACTTCTCAAATACAAGTCCACACTCGTATCCGGTTGCCACTTCCTTCACATCGTCCTTGAAACGTTTCAGGGATGCCAAAGCACCTTCAAAGATCTGCTCGCCCTCACGGGTAATGCGGACAGAACAGCCTCTCTGGAACTTACCGTCCATAACGTAAGAACCTGCGATGGTTCCGACGCCGGAAGCCTTGAATAACTGGCGCACGATGGCATGGCCGATAACCTTCTCCTCAAATACAGGATCCAGCATACCCTTCATCGCAGCCTCTACGTCCTCGATTGCCTGGTAAATGACACGATACAGTCTGATATCTACTTTTTCACGTTCTGCAATGGATTTTGCAGTTGCATCTGGTCTTACGTTAAATCCGATGATGATGGCATTGGATGCAGACGCTAAGGAAACATCGGACTCGTTGATCGCGCCAACGCCTCCATGGATCACTTTGACCATAACCTCTTCATTAGACAGCTTGGTCAGGCTCTGCTTTACTGCCTCTACAGAACCCTGAACATCGGCTTTTACGATGATCGGGAGTTCTTTTACATTACCGGCCTTGATCTGGGTAAACAGATCATCCAGGGATAATTTTGCTTTCGTCTCTTCCAGCAGCTTGTTCTTGCTCTCAGAAATAAAGGTATCCGCAAAGCTTCTTGCCTCTTTCTCGTTCTCGGTCACTACGAATACTTCACCGGCATTCGGTACACCGTTTAAGCCCAGGATCTCAACTGGTGTCGATGGCGTTGCCTCTTTCACGCGGCGTCCCTTATCATCCATCATAGCACGTACTTTACCGTAGCATGCGCCAACGGCGATGTTGTCACCTACGCGGAGCGTACCCTTCTGAACCAGAACGGTAGCGACCGGGCCTTTGCCCTTATCCAGCTCTGCCTCGATCACCAGTCCTCTTGCGTTACGGTTTGGATTGGCTTTCAGCTCTTTTACCTCAGCTGTCAGGATGATCATCTCCAGCAGCTCCGGAATACCCTCATGGGTATGTGCAGATACCGGAACGAAAATGGTACTGCCGCCCCAATCCTCTGGCACTAACTCATACTCTGCCAGCTCCTGTTTTACACGTTCGATATTCGCACTTGGCTTATCGATCTTGTTGATAGCAACAATGATCTCAACGCCTGCTGCCTTTGCATGGTTGATCGCCTCAACGGTCTGCGGCATCACGCCATCATCTGCTGCGACTACCAGAACTGCAATATCGGTAGACTGCGCGCCACGCATACGCATAGCGGTAAATGCCTCATGTCCCGGAGTATCTAAGAAAGTGATCTTCTGTCCATTGATCTCTACTACATACGCACCGATGTGCTGGGTGATACCGCCTGCCTCTTTTGCAGTGACATTGGCTTTACGGATGGCATCCAGAAGGGAGGTCTTACCATGGTCAACGTGACCCATAACGCAGACTACCGGAGGTCTGGAAACCATATCTTTCTCATCCTCTTCATCCTCACGCAGCAGTTCCTCGATCACATCGACCTTTTCCTCTTTCTCACAGAGAACATCATACTCCATAGCGATCTCTTCTGCCTGCTCGTAGTCGATCTCCTGGTTTAAGGTAACGATCTGACCTTTTAAGAATAACTTCTTAACAATGGCAGATGGCTGCAGTTTCATCTTCTCCGCCAGCTCTTTGATGGTCAATACATCCGGAATGGTAATAACCTTGATGGTCTCCTCTACTTTCTCTTCTACTGGTTTCTGAGGCATGATGAACGGATGCTTGGAAACGGATTTGCCCTTGTTCTTTGGTCCGTCCTCTGTCATGTTCTTCTTATCATAACGATCGTTCTTATAAGCGTTCTTATTCGCACGATTGCTCTGTGGCTTGGTTGCTAATGGGGTATCGAAAGACTTTGCGCTGTCTCTCTGGCCGGAACGTCCGCCCTGACCGCCGCGGTTATCGCGGTTGCCCTGATAGCCGCCCTGACGGTTATCTCGATTACCCTGGAAACCGCCCTGGCGATTGTCACGGTTGTCACGGCTGCCCTGATAGCTGCCCTGGTTCTGGGACTGCTGACCCTGTGGTCTTGCATTTTCCCGGTTATTTTCTGCCGCTGACGCTGCCTGTGCAGGAGCTGCTGGGGCTGCTGCCTGTGCAGGAGCCGCCTGCGGTCTTGGATTCTTCATGGTCTGTGCATTCTGTGGGCGATATACAGCGGCAATCTTCTTCTTTGGTGCCTCTGCGGCCCCCTGTGCATGCTCTGGTTTTGCAGGTGCAGCGAATGCTTTTTTTATAGCCTGAGTCTGCTCATCACTTACGTTGGAAGAATGAGTTTTCTCGCCATAACCCTGTTTCTGCAGAACGTCTAATACTTCTTTGCTGGACTTGCCCAGCTCTTTTGCCAGTTCACTAACTCTCATACTTACTACCTCCGTTTTCATTCATTTGTTTTACCAACGTTTTGGCGAACCCTTCATCCGTGATGGCTAAGGAAGCGCGAAACTCCTTACCCATAGAATGTCCAAGTTCTTCCTTCTTACCAAAAAAACAGACAGGAACATGATAGTAAGTACACATATTGGTAAACATTTTTCTGGTATTGTCCGATGCTTCTTCTGATACGATCACCAGCCATGCTTTTCCGGTCTTAACAGCCTTTTCTGTAGAAAATTCTCCGCTGACTGTTTTTCCAGCCTTCGTTGCAAGGCCGATCATATTCAATACCTTCTGTCTATTCTCCAAGCTGTTCCATCTCCTTTTCCAAAGATTCGTAAACTTCTTTCGGAACCGCCATCTTAAAGGAACGCTCCAGGCCTTTGTTCTTCACTGCCTTTTTGAAACACTCCATACTTGGACACAGGTATGCGCCACGGCCATTTTTTCTTCCTGTGGCGTCCACCACAAAGCCCTCTGACTCTGTTCTCAGAATACGAATCATCTCTTTTTTGCTTTTCATTTCACCGCAGCCGATACACTGACGAAGCGGAACTTTTTTTGTACTCACCGATCATCACTCCCAATTCGTTTCGTTATTCTGGTTTGTTCTCTTCCTGGTAATCCTCATATCCGTCATGGTAGTTGTTCTGAGGTTCTTCCTGATAACCCTCGTAGCTGGTATCAGCCATCTGGTTATCCAGATCCATCTCTTCAAACAGGCCCATCTCTCTTGCCTGTGTCTCACTCTTGATATCGATCTTATATCCGGTCAGCTTTGCAGCCAGTCTTGCATTCTGGCCTTCCTTACCGATGGCAAGGGATAACTGATAATCCGGAACGATTACCTGTGCTTCTTTTGCGTCCTCATCTGCAACTACACAGATGACTTTTGCAGGACTTAAGGCATTCTCGATCAGATATGCCGGGTTATCATCCCAGTTGATGATATCGATCTTCTCGCCTCTTAACTCGCTGACAATGGAGTTTACCCGGGCGCCGTTGATACCAACGCATGCTCCTACTGGATCTACGTTCGGATCGTTGGACTTTACTGCGATTTTGGTTCTGGAACCTGCCTCACGGGCAATGGATTTGATCTCAACAGTTCCGTCCTTTACTTCTGCAACCTCTAACTCAAACAGACGTTTCACCAGATCCGGATGAGTTCTGGATACGGAGATACGAGGTCCCTTTGGAGTATCCTTCACTTCCAGAACGTATACTTTTACACGCTCAGTCGGCTGGAACACCTCACCCTTTACCTGCTCCTGCTCGCTTAAGATCGCATCTACCTTACCTAAGTTCAGGCTGACATTTCTTCCAACATAACGCTGAACCACGCCCTGAACGATGTCTTTCTCCATCGCATACCAGTCATTATACAGAACTTTTCTTTCTTCCTCACGAATCTTCTGTAAAATAACGTTCTTCGCGTTCTGGGTTGCGATACGGCCAAAGGATTTGGACTCGATCGGGATCTGGACAACATCGCCCAGATTATACTTCGGAGCGATCATCTTTGCTTCTGCCAGACTGATCTGGGTCAGCGGATCCTCTACCTCCTCTACAACCTCTTTGGATGCCAGCACTGCAAAATCACCGGTCGTCGGATTGATGTTGACTTTTACATTATCTGCTTTACCAAAATGATTCTTGCATGCGGTCAGAAGGGAGTTTTCGATTGCTTCTAGCATAGTGGCTTTGCTGATATTCTTCTCTTTTTCCAGAATTTCCAGTGCCTCTATCAGTTCCTTATTCATTGTTTTATCCTCCAACAATTATTCTCAAGCTTTAAAAATCAAAGGCCAGACGGATCAGGGCGATGTCCGCTCTCTCAAACGTCAGCCTGGTTTCGTCTTCTGTTTCAATCGTAACAGAGTCTTTGTCATACTCTGTTAAAAATCCGGTAAAATCTTTCTGCTTATCGCGGGCACGGTAAAGGCGGATATCCACTTCTTTTCCAATGCTGCGGGCAAAATCCTTCTCCTTCTTTAACAGACGACCCAGTCCTGGAGAACTTACTTCTAAAATGTAGCTGTCCTCAATAAAGTCGGTCTTATCCAGCCAATCGCTCAAAATACGGCTGATCACCTCGCAGTCATCCACTGCGATTCCGCCATCCTTATCAATGTAAGCACGCAGATACCAGTTGCTGCCTTCCTTCACATACTCCACGTCAACCAGCTCGAATCCATGCTCATCCACTACCGGCTGCAGAAATTCTTCTGTTTTTGCCTCATACATTTCTCTTTTTGTCATGGTCTTCACCACCTTTCCCTGATTTGTTTCGCTAACCAAAACGAAAGAGTGGACTTTCGCCCACTCCTTATCAGTCATTGTATCTTTTTATCGTATCTAGTATAACACCTGTTATTGGTAAATGCAAGCACTTTCTACAGATATTTTTCAAAGCCCATATCGCAGATGTTCTTTCTTGACCATATTCTATTTTCACGATACAATGTTTTGAGTATTGTGGAAGCACGTAGTGCAGAGCAATCCGATATCAGAGGGGGAAATATTTATGAAAATTACCATTATTGACGGTCAGGGTGGAAAAATGGGCAAAGCCGTGATCGAACAATTAAAGAAGCGTCATCCGGAGCTGCAGCTTTATGCCATCGGCACCAATAGTGCTGCAACCACCTCCATGATGAAAGCTGGCGCAGATTTCGGTGCCACGGGAGAAAATCCATGTATTGTCAATGCTAAAAACTCTGACATCATCATCGGTCCTATCGGTATCGTCATGGCCAACTCCTTATTAGGGGAGATCACTCCGGCCATCGCCACTGCCATCGGCGACAGTCATGCATTTAAAATCCTGATTCCGGTAAACCGCTGCAGCCATTATGTAGTTGGATGCCAGGAGGCCGGTCTCGGTGAATACATCCGGCTGGTATGCGAAAAGGTGGATTCCATGCTTTCTTAAGCAGGAACCCACCTTTTTTCTTTTTTCAGGTAATCACCGTACTTGCGGAACATCCGCCGCTTATCACCGGGAAAATCCGGTGCAGTCGATCACCATGCTTTTCTTTTCAATTTCAAATGCTTCAAAGTACTTATTTTCCATAGGAATCCAACGTTCCCTGAACATCTGAAGCTTTTCCGGACCGTTTCGTCTCAGAATCCGCTGCAGCTGTTCTTCTGTTCCGATCCTGCAGAACAGTCTCAGATCATAAATATCCCCAAAATACGGATTCTGGCTATAGGAGCCTTCCACGATATTCAGTCTGTTCCAGGACACTGCCACGAAATCGCTCAACGAAAATGTGGCACAGCTGAACAACTGATAAGAAAAACCGTCTTTGTTCTCCAGCTGCTTCAACACCTCTGCCTGGAACCGCTCATAGTCCACATTGCCGCCAGGCTCCGCATATCGTTCCGGCGTTCTCTGCTCCATACGGAGATAAAAATCATCCATATGGAACAGATTGCAGCCGTAATGGTCTTTTAGTGCCTGACCTAATGTACTTTTACCGCTTCCGCACATGCCATCGATGGCTACCGTAACCGGTCTATTCTTTTCCTTTGCCAGAAGTTCATCAATCTGGCTGACGATCCGGTCATAGGCCGGGTACCATGTGTAATCCATCTGTGCTCCATTTTCCATTGATTTTCCATTGATTCTCTATCGTTTATTTTCTGAAGTTTATTTTCTGAAAGAAGCTCTCTTTCTTAAGGTTGGGTCCAGGATTCTCTTACGGATACGTAAGCTGTCCGGAGTCACCTCAAGAAGCTCATCGGTATCGATGAAATCCAGTGCCTGCTCTAAGCTCATGATCTTAGGCGGAGTCAGCTTTAATGCCTCATCAGCGCTGGAAGAACGGGTGTTGGTCAGCTTCTTGGTCTTGCAGACATTGATCTCGATATCCTCTGCCTTCGGGTTCTGGCCGACGACCATACCGGAATATACCTTTACGCCAGGTCCAATAAACAGAGTACCACGCTCCTGGGCGCTGAACAGACCGTAAGTGATCGACTCACCAGACTCGTAAGCGATCAGAGAACCGGTCTTTCTGTAGCTCAAATCGCCCTTGTATGGTGCATAGCCATCAAAAATGGTATTCATGATACCGTTACCCTTGGTATCGGTCATGAACTCACCACGATAACCGATCAGACCTCTGGACGGGATGGAGAACTCCAGTCTGGTGTAACCGCCGTTTGCCGGGCTCATACCCTGAAGCTCACCTTTTCTTCCGGTCAGCTTCTGGATCACGGCTCCGGTAAACTCCTCCGGAACATCGATGTAAGCTAACTCCATAGGCTCTAACTTCTGGTTTCTCTCATTATACTTATACAGAACCTCTGCCTTGCTGACTGCAAACTCAAAGCCCTCACGGCGCATGTTCTCGATCAGAACGGACAGATGCAGCTCACCACGGCCGGATACCTTGAAGCAATCCGGGGAATCGGTCTCCTCTACACGCAGACTCACATCAGTATTTAACTCACGGAACAGTCTGTCGCGCAAATGACGTGAGGTAATGAATTTACCTTCCTGACCAGCCAGCGGGCTGTCGTTGACCATAAAGTTCATGGCGATAGTCGGCTCGGAGATCTTCTGGAATGGAATTGCCTCTGGATTCTCCGGGGAACACAAGGTATCTCCAATGTGCAGATCCGGGATACCGGAAATAGCAACGATGGAACCGATCTTCGCTTCCTGTACCTCTACACGGTTTAAACCGTCAAACTCATACAATTTACCGATCTTTACACGGCGCATCTTATCTGGATCATGATGGTTCACCAGCGCACAATCCTGGTTCACACGGATCACACCATTATCTACCTTACCAACACCGATACGGCCTACATACTCATTGTAGTCAATGGTACTGATCAGTACCTGGGTACCTGCATCTGGATCTCCCTCCGGAGCCGGGATATGATCGATGATCGCCTGGAATAATGGGCCCATATCTACGTTTGGATCGTCTAAGTTCGCTTTTGCGTAACCATCTCTTGCAGACGCGAACAGGAATGGGCAGTCTAACTGCGCCTCGGAAGCATCCAGATCCATCAATAACTCTAAGATCTCATCGATAACTTCCTCTGGTCTTGCCTCCGGACGGTCGATCTTATTGATCAGGACAACCACTGCCAGATCCAGCTCCAGTGCTTTTCTTAATACGAACTTCGTCTGAGGCATAGCGCCCTCATATGCATCAACTACCAGGATAACACCATTTACCATCTTTAATACACGCTCTACTTCGCCGCCGAAGT
>SKDY01000796.1_pt2 | contig 10837 bp, 14 predicted proteins | sample 4826591 | NCBI WGS metagenome assembly SKDY01 (sample SAMN11008823, study PRJNA524170) | human gut metagenome | biome: Human fecal sample; material: Feces; isolation source: fecal sample from pouch patient p10, p22 | host: Homo sapiens | place: Israel: Tel-Aviv | collected 2016-06-15
TGATTTATAATTTTTATTGTCATAATTTCAGCTATTTTATCTTTATGTTTTTTGTAAGTTTTACTTGCAAAACGCTGAGCCTTCTGTGTATCAGTACCATTTTCCGAAAAACGCCAGTAAAAAAATGTATCTTCAAATACTACTTTTACTTCTTTTTCTTCAACGATTACTTTTACATGATCATTCATATGCTCTTTATCGAGTAATGATTCAGGAATATTCGGTATCAACTGTTCAAGATAAAATTCTGCCGCTTCTTCCAATGATTCAAGCGAAATTTTTGCAGGATCTGTTTTCATAAGTGTTCCAAAATAATCAGCTTGTGATTCAAATCCATTTTTCCTTTTAGCCATCAGTCATCACATTAATTTCTGTGTAAAAATTTGTCACAGTATCGTCATTTTCAGATCCTGGTGTCGCATAAAAATCATGGTATCTTATGTTATTTTCATCCAATAGATTTTCTATTGGCAGTAAATCTTCTTCGGTACCTGTCGTAAAAAGTGACAATTGATACGTTCTCATTCGACGATATACCTTGCTACTAGCATGCATATTTTCCGTACTATCGTAGGTATAAACCATGTAAGGATAATTAGTCCCTTTCGGTGCTTGATCTCGATACAAGCTATATGGCAATGTTTTTAACAAGGACCTTAATTCATCGATTTTAATCAACATAAGCCAAACTCAACTCCATTTCTCGTTTATCCACATCTGTATAAATACGAGTGATGTTATACGTCACAGAATCGATTCTGATAGCACTTAGCTTTTCAGTGATAGATTTATCCCACCTCACCTTAATCCGCCTGACAACGTCCGTTTTAGCTTGTTGTGAAAGATATTTTTCTTGTGCAGTAACTCCGATATCTTCATACCACAAAAGACGTTTCTTTTGAAATTCAGTAATAGGCCGATCTCGATCATCAACTGTTTCGATAACATCCATCAATTCTGCTTTCCATCTAAGTTTATTCGTCTGCCTCTTCGGCATTTTGAATCACTCCTTGCACAATAAACGGCGTAATAGCGTTCAATGCTGCTTCTAATTCACCTTCCGCAACTCGATACTCATACCCAATACCAGCTACCAGTAAAACTAGATATTCTTTTTGTCCTCCAGTAGCGGTCATCACATAGTCTTTAGCCATCTCTAAATAAAAAGAAAGCATGGAATCATCCATGCCTTCTTCAAAATGAATGTGCGCTTTAAATTTTGTTAATAATTCATCCACTCTTTACACATCCTATGCTTCTGGAGCACCAGCAGTAAAGGTCGTATCCAATCGCGGACTTGCCCCATTCGCATTTAGTGCTTCTACACCAAATACATATTGAACGCCATTTTCCATCGTTCCAAATCCTCCAGTTAGCCCTGTGACGGTGGTTGATTTCGCAGCACTCCAGTCTTCAGAAACTTTCTTCGTATAAATCTTGTATCCTGTTACACCTTCTTTTGTTGCAGTTGGTGACGGTGTGATTACGTAGTCCATTCCTTTATCTTTAGGCGTTACTTTGACAGTCGGTTTTGTAGGTAATTTTAGTGTTGTAAATCCTTTAAGATCTACTTTTTTCGATTCTTTTTCTCCTCGAACACGTGTTGCTTGATAATCTCCTTCCGCAACCGTTGTTCCAGAAGCAAGCCCTGTGAGTTTCACAGGTGAAACACCTTCTGCGATTTTTGCCCCATCTGCTTTTTTATACACTCGAAATTGATCTGCCATCTTTTTTCCTCCTTGTCTAATTTCCTAATATTCCTTTTACAAAGGTTGTAATTTTTGTACCGATTAGATTGTATCCATAGTTATTGACATGATATTGATTTTGCCCTGCGGCTACATTATCAACAAACAGAGCCGAACGGGTAATCTTGTTAATGCCCGACTCATTGTATAAATCAATATAAGGAATCGCGTATAATTTCGCGATCTCTTTCGTTACGTTAATATAGGTTTCTGGCATAGGAACCCCTGAACGATTCCAAACCTGATAAGGCAAAATAATCCCTATTTTCATTTTTGGAAACCTAGTAACCACATCTTCAATCATCGATTGATAATTCCCAGCCATCGTTTTTAAGTCAAACGTTCCTCCAATCTCAGCGATTTGGCCGACAGGAATGTTTCCATTGAAATCATTTACACCTGTATAAAATGTCACCATTTCATACCCGGTATAATCAAACGCTTTACTACGTGCTGCAATTTGTGCAGTGGTATTCCCTGCGATTCCTTGATTCTCAACAGTCCCCCCAAGGGCATTACGTAAATAGGTTTCATATCCTTGCATCACAACTCCTGCCCATTCTTTTAACACAGTGCTAGGCATTGCGTGACTATCATAATACGTAATCGAATCCCCGAAACAAACCATTTTCTTTCCTACTAATACTGGCAAACTCACTTTTTCCGACTCCTTTGTTCCTCTTACTCGGCTCACGCTCAACGGACCTAAAAAGCCCATTTGATTGCGTAGACTATTTAAAAATGTCAAAGGGGAAACGTCCTCTAATAGCAGCTGTTCCCCTTGATAAATTCTAAATTTATCTGTCATATTGATCACCTATTAAGACAATTCAATCGTTGCCCCATCTGCTGTTGGTGTGATTGTACCAACAACTGGTACTGGTACTTCTTCAGCTATATTCGATAAATCAAAGCGATATACCGATGGTTCGAACGGCGAATAAATCAATTGCCCATCCAATAAATGATAGATTTGGAATCCGATTTTATTAGTACCAGAAAATTTCTCTACTAGTCTCTGGATTTCTAATGCACCAATTACTTCTTGAATTTTAAACGTAGAAAAGTCTCCGAAATAAATGATCGGAACATCTGGTTCACCTTTTTTATCTGCTGCATCTGTCCAATCAACTGGATAGCCAACTAATGTATGCCCGATTCCACCTTCTGCTTGTGTAAATGGCCGCAAAAGCGGGAATCCATCTGCTGTTTTCATTTTTTCAACAGCCGTTAACGCTGCACGGTTAATAATAAAACGACCTTTTTTCATCACTTCAGTGACAGGTGTATTCTTCATTTCAATTAACGCATCATACAATCTCTGCCCTGCATCTGCTGCTGTCAAATCAACCGCTTTTTCCGGTACAAAAGGTACTGCTTTTTTAGCTAGTGCCCCCGGATTTTCATTGCCTGCATCGTCACCATTAAACATATAGTTGATCTCTTTACGCACATAAGCTTTCTTCAATTCTTCAACCACGATATCTTCAACAGGTACACCAGACATTTTCAATAACTTCTTGGTTACTGTTGCTAGTGCATCAAATTCTGTCGGATCCAAAGTGATTTCATCAAATTCAATATCCGTTTCAGGAATATCCGTCGTACGTTCTTTCTTGTTAACATTTGCCGTTGCTTTTTTTACAAGGAATGGATATTTAACATCACCCTTTGTTCGTTTCACAGTCCCGTACTTACGCAACAAGTTTTCTTCTTGTGCATAAGTAATAACTTCAGAAGCAATTACCTCTGGAACCGTCACAGATCCATTTCCTGCTTCAATTCCTAAAGCACGAGCTTCTGATTCTGAAATGTTTCCAACAATATAATTGGCAAATGCTTTTCGTATTTGTTGCTCTTTTTGTTTCTTATTCAAAACATGTCGCGCCTCCATCCCTTGTTTAATATTACTTAACAAAGCATCTCTTTGTTGTTGTGAGATCATTCCGGCACGATTTTCTTTAGTACCATCTTTTGTATCATCCGCAGGTGGATCTACTGGCTCATCATCGTCAGAAGCATCCCGACCTTCTGCACCATCTGGATCTGCCGGTGGATCAACAGGATCTTCATCTAATTCATCTTTAATATCTTTTAGTTCATCAATCAAAGTGTCAATTTCATTTTGTACGGATTCAAGATCAGCTTCACGAACTTCACCTGATTCGATCTGTCCACGTAACTCAGTTAGCCGTTGCTCATGACGAGCTTGTAATTTTTTCAATATTTTTTTATCCATGTTGTTACCTCCATTACGCTAATGCGTTATTTATTTTTTTGATCATTTGTTTTCTTTCTGCAATATCTTGCTGGATTTCCTGTTTACTTCTAGCAAGTGTTGCTTCCGTATCCTGGTAAGCAGGAAGTGAAACAATAGACACTTCAAATAACTCCACCTCATTGACAGTACGAAGTACCGGATCAGTGTTGTAATCCCAGGTTTCTTCTGTTGGAATAAAACCAAAGCTACATTGATTGATATCTCCTCGACTCATTGACTCGATCAGATCATTTGCTACTGTTGTATTTGGCAATTCTACTTCGAATTTCAATCCTCGATCGTCTTCTTCGAGACGTAACGTTCCACTTTTTGTTCGACCTAAAACCTTCGACCAATCATGATCAAAAAGGCACCGAATATCTGATCCTGATAAAGCTCGTGAAAAAGCACCAGGAGAAATCACTTCTTCCAACCCTTCCCATAAAAGTGTCCGACTATTAAAAACAGCTGCATACCCATTAACGATTCGACTATTGTTTTTGGTATCATCTCTTGTACTCAAGTTGGTGATATCAAATGTCCGAATTTCCTTCTTTTTCATTTCCATCACCTCCCTTCAGATCATCACTAGTTGGTAAAGAATTGTCTGTTGCTTTCTTCTGACCGATCCTCGATAAATCATTAGAAATATAGATTGCTTGCGTTTCTGGTGTGTTTTGTTTAGGGAAACCAAGTATATCTGCCACATTGTCCGGGCTTGTAATACCAGTACGAACAATGTTGTAACCAATATTTGTTTTGGTTGAATAAGGAACGAAATCCAAGATATTGATCTTCCATTCCACTCGATAGCCAGAATTTGGCATAAAAAAAAGAGCGGTGTAATGTTCGCCCTTGTTCTTCAATATTGGTTTGATTGCTTTGTTGTGTAGGTACATCATCGCTTTTTCAATATCTGATTTCATCAATGCTTGATAGGTATCGACATTGATCCCCAAGAATTTCCCTAAGTCTTTCTTGTACACGCCTAAATAATTTAGAATTGCTGCATCATCAACTGGACTTTTTAACGTTTCTATAGAATAACCTTTTCCCAAAGGAATCATCTTTACTGTATGATTATTGTCATCTTGTGTTGTTTCTAATTGATCAAGTATTGCTTTTACTATCTTGGTTTGTGCGCTGTTATTCGGATTAATATGCGCATCCAGTTTGAGCATGAACGCAAGTAATCCACCTTTCGAGTATTTATCCGTCAACACTTTTTCAGCGCTTAGAACACCTTCTAGAGTGTTTTTAGCCAGGTCGATAATTCCAGCTCCTTTTATCGAATCAGTACCAATATTTTTGATATGTCTGATCATTTGACTAGGTATATCTTGGCCATTCATACTAAACTCTTCTTGCAGCCGTTCATTGATTTTGGTAGTAACCCCATACGCCAAATGGAGTTGATCACGATCCGTCAAAGGAAATGTTTCTCCATTGATCAAAAGTGTATTTGTTTCCAATTTTGAAAACTCGAACCCAGTTAGATAATCATTTGGATTATTTAGGATATTCAACAAGAAATGATCCTTTACTTCTTGGCCATTTGGTCCAATTACCACTGGAGTGGCCAAAGCGACTTGATTAGAAATATCTTGAACTAATTCGTATACATCAGACGATTCCATGATTGAATTGTCAGTAACATACCTTTGACCATAACGTGTGGTTTTACCGAAAATATCTTCAAGATACCCTCGTTTTTCCATGAATGAAAATACTGCATTTGAAATTCTATCTCTTAATCTCAATAAGTCTCACCGCCTTTCAAATAATTTATCTGTAAATACTTCCCAAGTAATCTGCCAACTGCCCATCATCAAAATCTGTCATTTGATTCATCGTTTCTTTGTGGGCACATAAAAACGCCACGAAACCATCAATCTTCTTTTTTGACTGACGTTTACTTGGCGCTTTTTGTCCACTCATATTGGTTACTGCTACGACATTTAATGTACAGTACAGCATAAGTGGATTATCGAATAAAATTCTCTTTTCATAGAAAAGTCGCTCGACATCGTCGAATGGACCGTTCAAGTATTTGGGGTACTGTGGTACCTCAATACATTCAAGTCCTAGATTCTCCAGCTTATCGATAAGCTTGGCACTCATCGCCGGATCATAATTGACCTGCTGGATATCGTATAGTTCCATGCAATCTTCAATGAACTGAAGTATTTGCTCTTGATCAATCATCTTACCATCGCAAAATTCAACAAACCCTTGTTCTTCTAACTCTCGATAAGGTACGTTGTCTTCTTTTTCTCGGAAATCTAAATCTTCACTCGGAATAAAATAGAGCTGTTTAACTTTTAAAATTGATTTTCCATTTTCATCCCATGTTGGGAAATTGAGAGAAACACAAGTTAAATCTCGTGTTTTCGATAGATCCAAACCTATATAGCAAGGTTCATTTTGAAGATCCCCTAGTTCTTTACTAGATACTAAGCAAGGTTCTACTTGATCCTGTTCAAAGAAATTATCAGCACCATTGACGAACACATTCAAATGCTTGGTCAAAAATTCAGCTTTTGAATGGGCAGAACGTTGAGCCGTTTTAAAAGCTGATTCCAAAGCTGACAAGTCAACAGATATCCCCCAGTTAGGATTGCACATTTCCCAAACTTTACGATCAGTCCAATCATAGTTTTTGTCTGGTTCGTAAATCAAAACAAAGTTCGAATCGTTATCGTCCTTTTTCAACACTTCTTTGGCTTCACGGTAAACACGCATGCCGACCGAAGACGATCCTTTACCAGCGGTTGAAATGTTAAACATCAAAGGTTGCGGCAAGGAGATTTGAGCAGATTTGAAGTTGTCGTATTGCTCCATTTTTTCTTGCTTATGCAATTCATCGTTAACAATGAAATATGGATTTGATCCCTCAATGTTTTCGATATTTTTGGTTTGAACGATAAATTTATTTGTATAAGCCATATTATCGACAATATATCGATAAGTGACGCTTGCCACGGTTCCTTTGGGGCCTTTAAAAATTTTCGTTCCATCAAGCAGCACTTCGTTATTCAAAATCGTATCAGCGAATGGTTGTGCGGCGTATTGCGCTTGAGCATAATCGGAAGCACATGCATAGCAATTGACAGATAAAGCACCCTCGCCATACATCGCATATCCTAAAGAACCCACACCAATCAACGTTTTGCCATTCTTTTTAGGAATCTGAACGTAAGCTTCACGAGTGACCCGAACTGTTTGTCCCTTTTCATTTACCTTCACCCAACCATAGATCCACGAATAAATGAACTTTTCCCATGGTTCCAGAATAAAAGGTTTGCCAACCATATCGCCTTTTGTGTGAACAATAAACGACTCGACCCAATCCATCATTTCATTAGCGCGATCAACATCAAACCAAATATCTTTTCGTTTCTTCCATCGATACCAGCGATCAATTGCTAATCTAACTGTCTTTGGGTATCTGTGCGGATTTTTACGAACACCTTTAGCAAATAAATCAGCGTAATTTACGCCAGGTTCAATCATTTTCCTTCACCTGCTTTACGCGCCATTTTTTTCGGTGTTCAGCTAATTCATCCACTGGCTTTTCTTTCGGACGAGTGATTTCTTCGTTTTGTCTTGCAGTAGATCCGCCAGTGACTTTTTTACCAATTGCCGCTTTGTTGGTCAGTCCTAAATAATCAAGAGCCTTCATTTTTTTATCTGACCAGAATTCGACTTGCTGAGCCAATGGATGCTTTGTTGGGTTGGTTGCACCAGATTTATTCGTATACTTTTGTGTCTCTGGAAAGCCTTTTTCTTTCCACAATAGATATTTATGTTGATAAATTTCAAAGATATCCAGATAAGATTCAATCAATGGATCAAGGGTAATCGTATAAATATCTGACTGTCGCATAATCATTAAAATTCGCGCCTTTTCAGCACCGACTTTTTCATCAACAATCGCTTTACGTTGCGCTTTGGTCGTCATTTTTATACTCCCCCCCTTTGATTTTGAAATTTTTGAAAAAACGATGCGCGTAACTCCCTCTGACCTATCTCCCACGAAGAAAATTTTTTCGAAATCGATAGGGGGGTTAATTAAAATAAGACGGGAAAATTTTTTTCTCGTCTGTTTCATTTTCTTCAATAACGTGACATTTGGGACATAATAAACGAATATTGTTTGGATCCAGCTTTAGCAAATCATTCTTCTTGATCGGCACTACATGATGTCGATGAGCTTGTTTACCAAATACAAATCTACCACACCTTTGACAACGACCGCCTTCTCTTTCATAAACAAAATCAGAAACTTCTTTCCATGCTTGAGTCCGATAGAATGATTTGTTCTCATGGTGGTATGCACTCTTCTTGGCCTTGGCTTTTCGCCTTGGCGCATGTTCCTTGCAATAAGTACCACGTTCTATCTTGACCTGACAGCCATCAAAACCACAATATTTCATTATTCCGATTCCTGAATAATTTGTAATATATCACCTTTGGCACGGATAGCAGCTGGAATTTCAATGTTGTTCTTTTTCGCATATGCACGTAATTCTTTGGCAGTCATATTGTTTAAGTCTAATGATTGATCGTCTTCTGAATTAGTATTGACTTCATCAACAAGATCAGCTTCAGCATTACTATCCGAATCAAATGCTTCTTGATTGATTACTCCTGATACAATTTGATTAGCATTAATGACTTCGGTTTGATCCCCTTCAGGTGTAATCATCGAATTAGGATTTTCGGTTACTTCAAAATCAGGTTCGGTTCCTTTAGGTACAAACAATGATTGTTTGTTTTCTGTATCCCAATACTCTGTGCCAGCAATTGTTTTTCTGATAGGTACTATCATTTGTGATTCCTCCTAAAATTTATGTACACAAAAAGACCGCTAAGTAAACGGTCTTTTTTCTTGCCCTCTTAATCTGATAAATATTCATACAACGAATTTCCCATACCTGTAAGCTCAAGTTTGAATTGTGATCCTTGCTGCCCATAGCATTCAATGAAACCATTGTTTTGCAAATCATTGATTATGTGAACAATTCTTTCAATTACTAATGGATCGGCAATATTCTTTTTATTATTTGCGTATACTTTAGAAAATGGACGCTGAAATTGATCCGTTATTTTCCCACCAACACTCATGCCGATATATTCGAAGTGAAATTTTGGCCAATTCTTTGCATCTGCCAAGATACTTAGTGCTTGAGGAGACATTTTCTCAATTAACCCTAAATTAAATTTATGAATGTCGAACAGCTTTTCGAAATTTTTGGAATCACAAATATTCCTTAACGCGGTTTGCAAATGTTTAAACCAATCTCCGTCAGGCGGATAGTCACTTAACATTCTAAATATTTTGTTAACCAAGGTATTTCCATGCAGATCTGTCATTGCTTCTCTCAAATTTTCTATTGCTTTCTCATGATTATCTGTTTTGTTCAAGTAGCTTTCTATCAGCATTACTTTCTTCACATCTTCTAAGTCATCGTCTACTTTTTTGTTCCAGTCCATAAATACAAAAGCAGCCTTTGATACTAATGATATTCCGGGTACTGAGTTTACCAATGATTTTCCTACCTCCTTTAAAACATCTTTTGATGATTCTTTTATTGACTCTATCTGTTTTTTATTTTCCACATTAATCTCACTTAAACGATTTTCTAAGCTTTTATTTTCAACTTGGATGTAATGATTTGAAAAATTCTTTATTGCCTCTATTTCAGTATGTCTTTCCATATAATTCTCCTTAAGTAATTTAGTTACTAAGAGTATAATATATGAAAGCAATACCAAAAAGACAGCACTAGCGAATTTGGAAATGAGGAGTTTCACCTCCATCAAATTAATGTGCTGTCTTTCTATTCAAGTTAAGAAGATTAAGCGATAAGAAGATTAGCCCCCTTTCGTTATTTGGAATAGTGTGAGTAGTCCAATAACGCTCTCTCTTAATCTTTCTGACAATATCATAATAACTCATTGATTGAGGAGTTTGCATCGGAAGTTTTCCGAGTCAATGTGGAAAAAAGTGGAGTTAATTCCGATTTTCCGACTACAAGTTTCAATTCATAGCTGAATTGTAGCATTGCTTCTTTTGATTCATCCGTAATGATATCTTTGCTCAAAGGTACTAAATCAAGAATTTCATTTACTGTGAAACCTTGAAGGTACCTTAAAATAAAGATCTGACGTCTTCGCTCGGTTATCTCTGCCTTAAACGGGTGAGAAACACCAGCAAATCCTTTAGCAAACAATTGATGTAGTTCATTGAATTCTTCCAAGTCATCTTCTCTTTGAATTAAGAGTCTCTCTGCTTCCCCTATGTTACTTCCAACTGTTGAAGGAGGAATGAGACTAAATGATTGAGTGACTTTGGGAACTCTAGGTTGACCAACTTTCTCACGAGAGTTTTTGTAGGCACGGATAAATATTTCAAAATTCTTCTTGGTCAATACCATATCGACATTTTTGTTATCCGGCACCTCGTATTTACTAACATCAAATAGCGACATGACCGCCATTCCCCCTTATGTTATAATATTTCTGTGGAAAATATTTATTTCAGTCGGAGGAATCCGGCTTTTTTTATTTATCAAAATACGAACCATATTCATACACTTCATCGATAACCATATTTCTAAGATTGTTCCCAAGGACCTTTTTATTTTCAGTTCCATTGGATTTAGCCTTTTTCTGCAATCTACTCTTCTTTTTGATGTTTGTTTGACGATAGACCAAGATTATTCGGTCATTATTAATAGCCACTAAATCAATATATTCAAAAACGTCATCTGGATTTTTTTCTGCCTGATCTTTAAAAAAATCAGTTATTTGAGCATCAATAGAT
>SKDY01002108.1_pt1 | contig 10827 bp, 13 predicted proteins | sample 4826591 | NCBI WGS metagenome assembly SKDY01 (sample SAMN11008823, study PRJNA524170) | human gut metagenome | biome: Human fecal sample; material: Feces; isolation source: fecal sample from pouch patient p10, p22 | host: Homo sapiens | place: Israel: Tel-Aviv | collected 2016-06-15
ATGCCTCTGACCAGTCTTGGCAATATCGTCCACCACCGGAAGAGCAGACCGAATCCGAGTATCGCGAACAAAACTGCGAACGCTAGCCAAACAATCCAGAAACTCGTGCCGGAATGCGTATTGCGCACGGCGAAAGCGTAACATGCGCATGCCACGGCGAGTACTAAGCATAGAGTGCCTGTGATTCGTCTAATCAACGTTGCCATGATGAACCTCTCATTCATTGCGTGTCGCACGCAATCCTGTCTCATCCTAAGCACGTGGCCCCTAGACTCCCAAGCGTCGCACGCCAATGCCAACAAATCCTGCGCATTCCTGCTATTGCAATACTATGTGCATTATGCCATCCATGAACGGAGCTTTGGCATGGCTGCGGCTAGGATGGGGGAGCATGACTTCAGAAACGATTATGCTTCGGACGATGCGTCGTACGGATTTTCCTGCGCTTGAAGAGCTTGTTCGACAGGCTTGGTATGCGGATGATGAGTCGGATAATAACGGGAATGTTCCGAACGATGAGCGCGAGTTGCGTGAGTACAAGCTGCGCAAGGCGATTCGTCTGCGCAATATGCACCGACTTGCGGCAATCGACATGCATGATTTTCTTTCTCGCACCACCGAGGCTACGGTCGCTGAACGTGATGGTCGGGTGCTTGGCGTGGTATTGGGATCGTTGAGGTCCCGTGTTACCACAGCGCAGAGGATACGTCATGCTATTACGCGAAATTGCTTGGCGTTGCCCTTGTTGGCAAGCAAGGATGGTCGTCGAGGACTTGCCGATCAGATTGCGATTTTGCAGGTCGATGAAGTGTTGAAGCGAGATGCCGGCAAAAGCTATCAGGCTGAGGTAACGCTGTTCGCGGTTTCTCCGGAAGCGCGGGGCATGGGTGTCGGCCGTAAGCTGTTCAATCACATGCTTGACGTGTTTCGTGATGCTGGAATGAACGAGTATTTCCTCTTCACTGACACTACCTGCGATTACGGTTTTTATGATTACCGTGGTTTGACTCGTAAAGCGGAACGTACCATACGCAGGGATTCCTTTACTCAAGGTGGTTTGGAAGACGGTTCGCTTTCCTTCTTCCTGTACGAGGGGCGCTGCTGAACGTTTCTGCTCATCACTGTGAAAGGCGAGTGATTGAATCACTGAGTTCATCGGCTATCCGATTTGGTAGGGCGGAGCCGTATGGCTGGCCAATCACTTTGTGACCGACCGATGACTTCATCGGCAAGAAAGTCATTCTATTCGCCGCTTCTTCGTCATCGCCGCTGGGCAGCAGCGGTTCTGACTTGGCGACCATGGTCGGCACCGGTGATTGGCAGGAAGGGCAACGGCTCTCGTCCAACGCCTCGGCCGGTGAAGTCTCCTCTTGGGTGGAGAGCCTCGACCTCTAACTCAGCTATGTATGGCAGATACTGCCCCACGGAGTCAAGAGAAGCTAGTTTCGAGTGGTTTCCTTGAGTGTGGGAGCCAAAGTGCCGGCCAAGGCCTTCTCTCCTGGGCGGGAAAGCGGACCGACTAGCTCATGCGCGGTATACGGCTCTTCGAGATAGTCGGTATCTGGACGCTTGAGCGTGCCGCCGATCTCGTGGTTGATGGCTTGGCCGATGACTTGTTCCGTTCCCTGCTGGTCGATGGCCCACTGATGGAAGTCTGGTGAGTCTTAGCCGAAGTTCATGCCGCCAAGGCATACTTTGGACACTTCGATGCCAGACCAGCCTGGTGACGCGTACTTCATGTCTGTCATGATTGAATGGAGCTCCTTTGCCCGTTGCATGTATGAAATGTTGCTTTCCGCAGTACCGCTTGGTTGTGAATGAACCTAATGATAATATGCGTTTGCTGCATGGAAAAGCATGTTCGTCACTCGTTATACATTTTATACATTGACACGGCATTTTCGTCGAGGTTCAATGAACGCGTATTACAACGAAAGGACCATTATGGAAAATCCAAGCGCATTTCCCATGGGAGAGCCGAACGACGGCTTTGCCCAGTATTTCGTAGGTCAAAGCTATCTCGCGTCGGTGCTCGACACTCCTGAATTTTCCATCCACAACGTCACCTTCGAGCCGGGATGCCGCAACAACTGGCATATACATCACGGCGGAGCCCAGGTGCTCATCGCAGTGGGTGGTCGAGGCTACTACCAGATCGAAGGCCAGGAACCCAAGGAACTCAAAGCTGGCGAAGCCGTGTGCATTCCTGCAGACACCAAGCACTGGCATGGTGCGGCTCCGGGCGAATCCTTCTCCCACCTGGCGTTCATGGTTCCGGCAGGAGACCCTGACGCGATGAGCAACGAATGGCTTGAACCGGTCGATGCGCAAGCGTACGAGTCCCTTGCCTGAACAGACGGGCGCATACATGTGATTCAGCCGGGTCAAGTCAGACTCGGCTGAATCTATTCGCCACTCACATGCGAAAGGCTTATCTCATGTCTGTCCTAAGGCGGGACGGGTGGGAATCGAGAATAATCGCAAACTTATCGTCAATTGCCTGCCGTTGACGCCATCCGAACAAGCGCAGTTCATGCGTGCAGCCAAAAGCGTGCCGCAAGAATTCGTAGGCGATCCGGCGCAGCGTGGCAACATGGCATGGACGGCCATCATCCCCGAAGAACTCAAAGCTCGAGTCACCGCCATCATCGGCAATGTTGATCCGGGAACATGCCGACAGTGTCCCAAACTCGAATGGTTGCAAACCTGGAGCGCCGGCGTCGACAAATACCAGCGACCCGGCATCCTACAGCCCGGATTCATGCTCAGGGTGGAATTCACTTTGATTGGTCGGCGCACCGGGATGCAAGCCAAGCGAGGATCTGCTGTTCGCTGACGGGCTTGAAATCCCATGCGTCGAGCCCCACGTTCACACTTCGCGGATCGGTGCCGTCGGGAACGTCCTGATGCGTATGGCCGTAGAGCAGCCAGCCTTCGGTGGTAGGCGCCATATCGGCGAACTCGTTCCAGTTGCTCGGCCAATCGCCGTGTTCTTCGGCCAATGCCGAGAGTCTGGGGAAGTGGCTCATGGCGATGCTTTGCTGCGTGGTCGCCACCGTTATTTTGCCGGATTCATCGAGAACGGGAAGTTCCATGTCGATTTCGCAGTAGTCATCGATGGTCTCGAACACGTCTTCGTATAGCATGTCATTGAATCGGAGACGGAAGTTACGGTCGTGGTTGCCGATGATCAGATGCAGATGTTGGCAGTTGATTCGGCGCAGGCATTCGAGTGTGTGCTCGACGGTGCAACGGTAGGAGAGGTCGCCGAGAATCCACAGTTCGTCGTCGTGCCCGACGATCTCGTTGATATTGTCGATGATGGTGTTCTCGTGGCGTGCGATGTCGCAGATCGCTTTGAACGATGTCTGATTGTCGTGCACATATTGTTTGATCCACGCGTGCGCGGCGGCGCGGGTCTGCGTCTGCCAGATGTCGAGGTACTCAGCACGTAGCCTGCCATTGTTCAGGAACCCGCGCAGCGCGGTGACCAGTGGGTGGCCAAAGTGCGTGTCCGAAGTGAAATAACGCATGTGATTCCTTACGATATGCGGTTGCTGGATGCCTTTATCAATGATAGAGCGCAACATCGCACGAATAGCCCTCCCCAAAATGCTTGTTGGCTTGTTTGTGGCACCGTTTGCCGATTATGGCGAGTATGAGCGTTGGAATTCCAACGCTCATACTTCGTGTTTCGGCGTTCGTATGCCTCAAGCAAGCGAAGTGGCCGTTTCAAGATCCCGCAATGGTCAGTACCACTTTGGATTCCCACTTTGGATTCGTGTCGGCGGTCGATGTTTGGGACGGCCCATCGGGATTCACTCTTCGTGTTGCCACTGCGGATCGTACTGGTTGAAGTCACCGGCCATGACCGCATCGAGCATCCGCTGTAACATGCGGCGTTTCGGGTACATAAGACGAAGCCTGTCTCGTTGCCGTTCCGCCAGATCCTTCGCACCGGAATCGATGCAGCGTTTGATGATGCTCGCGATGACGATGCGGTTTTCGGCGGTGTCGGTTTTCAATGGTTCGGTATCCGGATCCTGCAGCGGTCGCACGAGTTCTGCCGTGATGTCCGCCGCGCGCGTGCGCATGGCGACCTGCGCCAATTCGTCGAACATGAATTGCCATTGCGGCTCCCGTGTGCCGAAGAACACCGCATCGGAATTGTCGATGTCCGTACGCGCATGCAGGTATTGCCATGCCTGTTCGCTCAGCTGTTCCTGGATGATCAGCCGTTCCATCATGCGGTTGCGCGCAAGCGAGAACAGCCTGTCACCGTATTGGCCGAACAGTTCCGTGATACGCGTGAGGACATTCGGCCAGTCGTCGGCGGCAAGCGCCTTTGCCATGGGAAGGTACCGGTCCGCGGGCGGGATGTCCGAAAGGATCGCGTACATGGCGAGCCGTAGCAGAGCCTGCGTGTCGTCCTGATGCTCGTAGGCGGCTTCCAGGATATTCAGCCATCCTGCGGGAAGTTGCGCTCGGCGGGGAGGGCGGCTCTCCCCGAAAGAGAGGTTTTCGTCGTCTCCGAAGACGTCGTTTCCCTTTTCCGAGTCGTTGCCGGCGCGTTTGCGCCGGGCCTGGTCGTCGATGTCGAACTGGTATGTGCTCAAGCCGGGATTGCACGGTAGGCCGTCGTGCATGCGTTCGATTTCGTATTGCAGCGCGGTGTCGATGTTGCCGAGTCCGAAATACCGTTCGAGGATGTCTCGCAGTATTGGCCTTCATTTCCATCGACTGCTTTTCGAACCGCACCAAATTCAAGGTGAAGACGCATTCCGGCCGCGAATTCGTGGTGCATACGGACGATTTGAGATCCGTGGTTCTCGATCATCCGCTATGCATGGGACTTGATATGAATACCGTGGTGAGCAAACTGGAGGATTTGAATATCACGGATAAGGCCACCCGTCGAGAACACATACGCATTCTGCAGACTGCGCATGCCAAGGGAAACTGGACTTCAGCCGAAAGCTTGCGGAGATATGCGAAGGAGCGGACTAATTTCTTAGATATGGCATTCGACGTTCCGTTCAAAAGGTTTGCGCTGTAATTAGCTTGTAAGCTAATATGTTGGTATGGAAGTAATGCACGAGCTTAATGAAAAACGCAAGCGATTGGGTTTCTCGCAGAAAAGTGTGGCTGAATCCATGGGCGTGACTGATCCTGTTCTGTCGCGTGCGGTGAGAGGAAATCCAACGCAGGCTTTTATTCAGCGTTATAAAAATGCGCTTGATGCGATTTCGCGGGCCACTACACCGCAGCAGATAGCGGACATTGCTCGTCCTATCGCGCTGAGGCATCATGTCAATGAATTGTACCTGTTCGGTTCCATGGCTCGCGGCGAGGGACGTGCGGATTCAGATATCGATTTCATCTACCAGTTTGATGACACGGCTAATCCAATGATTGATGAGTGGGCTTTGCGCGATGAACTCGCATCGACTTTTGGTCGGGAGATCGACTTGGTGAAAAAGCGATACATCACCACTGAATTGCAAGATAGGTTTGCTGAGATGCAACGGGTGATATTCGTCAATTCCATAACCTCCAAACCGATGTTCCGCATTATCTGAGGTGTGCTATGAAAACGACTGAAAAAGACGTCCTGCATATCGTCGCGATAGTTCGCGCGCTTCATGATGCGCAACGATTCCTAGGAGAGCTGAGCTCTGAGGAATTCGCTGAGAATGATGAGAAGCAGAATGCCGTGGCTATGGCGATTGCCAGAGCGGGGGAGCATGTCAAGAAGCTTTCGAAAGAATTCCGCGAGTCAGAGTCCGGTGTTCCATGGCGTGGTGTGAGCGGCATGCGCGATTGGATTGCCCATGATTATGACGGGCTTGATTTTGACCGCCTATATTATGCCGTAACTCATGAAATACCGCAGGTATTGGCGGTTCTGCAACCATATGTGGAACAACAAGCACAGGTACAGCTTACGGGGAAGGACCCTTTTGATGTGCCGCGGATCTGAGGGGAAAGGTTCTGAATATGACATTCCAGTTTTTGCTGGGTTGTGTTCACACGAGCCTGACTACAAGTTGTTTCAGGGCGTTCGTAGTGATTTGCTTCGTGCGGAGGCTCAGGAATACGGGTTACTGCCAGATGATGCCGTTGATGCGAGCATCATTCCCAACGATATGCTTGACGAACTTGGGCTGATCGCTGAAGAGGTGGGGCAGTAGCTGTGCGGGATGACTGCATGCCTCGTTGCATACTGGTTGATGAGCAAAAAGAGCCTCCGGATTGAGCATTGTTAAGAGGCCTGGAGGCTGCTGTTACTGCTCGTAGTAGCAGATAGATAAAGAGGCCCACCGCATTTCAGGACGTAAACGTAGCCTTGGGTGGGCGCTGATACACAGGACTATACACCAGCACTGATACGTAATTTGAACGGTGAATTCGACGAGACCGACATGGAGCTCCGCCCGGAATTCAGAAAAACCGAGTCCTCGGAAGATGGCGGAGTCGTTACGATTCACGCGATTGAGATTGACGACTGGAAAACCGATGGGCTGGAAGATATTAAAAAGGAGGAGTCGACGCATCGACTCCTCCTAGGTGTCGCCCGAAGGTTTCCATCGCAATTGACTGAATAATTTAGCATGAAACTCAACGTCACACGACGATAGAACGTTTTTTCAATCGTTTCCATTTGAAAACTTCCTTGTCTCCTGGATCTTCCTCACAGCCTGCGAACTTACGAGCTTGCTGAAAACCGGTTGAAGAAGCGATGCTCTGTATTCTGTCGACTCATGGTGTTGGAAGAATCTTTTTCATTACGGTTATGGTTTTCGGACATTACCTGCTTATGATGGGATTGCGACGGGATTCGGTTTCTGATGACGCGATTGTAGTTTGATTATTTCCTGATCCCATACCTTGTTGTGTGTTTTACTGACAAAGAGTTTTAGGAGGAGCATCGTTGATTTCCTTGGCGATTGAACATGCCACACGAATGACGAAGTAGTAATCAAGATACTGAGCGCGCGCACATGCGCAAGCATGCCTTGACTGATTTGCTGACTTGAGTGCAGGCAGTATCTCCGGAGCCCCGTCGCGCTCGCGAAGAAAACATGGCTCATGGTGAATGCGGATCGTCCGCATGTTATCCATCGAGCAAACAAAGGAGCGAATACCATGGGCGTTAAGCGCAATGCGTCTTATCAGAATGAAGAGAACATGGCCAAGAAAACCGACGAAGAGCTTTACGATGTGGCGATAAATATGATCGGAAGCGTTGCGAAGCTTCCGGTTATTAGGGTTGATAGGGAAGCGTTTCTGCGGCAGCAATTCGCCGATTCGGAATATCTCGATGAGATTCTGGAGCATGGCCCGCAACATGTATATACGGTGGAGTCGTTGCGGAAAAAGGCGGATGGGGTGATCAAGAAGTCGACGAATCAGACCACTCTTGCCGCTTTTGTGGCAGGAATCCCCGGCGGACCTGCCGCCGTTGCTGCCGGAGGTGCCAAAGTCCGAGTTCTTGCGTATTTGGGTGTGATGCTTGGCGCATCCGGCTCGGCGATGTTGGTGGGAAAGCTTGCCAGGGAAGTCGGCAAGAACATGGGCAAGAAGATCATGCAACAGGCTGAAGTGGCCTGATTTTTGTTCCGCGCTTATAGTGAGGCGGCTTGTGCCGCTTGGTTCTGATAGTACTCGGTTTCCACCGCTTCCGGTGTCCTGTAGCCCAGGGACTGGTGCAGCCGCTTCGAGTTCCACCACGAGACCCACCGGAACGTCGCCAGCTCCAGGTCCTTCAGATCATGGAAGGGTTTGCGCCGCCAGACGAGCTCGGTCCTGTACGCGCCGTCGGCGGATTCGGCCATGGCGTTGTCGTAGGAGTCGCCGACCGTGCCGGTCGACGGCAGCATGCCATATTCCATCACCCTGGTGGTGTACACCGTGCCGGTGTACTGCACGCCATGATCACTGTGGTGGACGAGACCGTCGGTCCCGCCATGCGACGCGGCCCACGCGATCGCCTGCTCCAACGCCTGCAGGGGCAGCTCCTCCGTGTCCATGGTGGTGGCGCACGCCTTTGACTCCCAATTCCCGCATGACGCGGGCCACTTGGTCACGGCCGATCTCGGCCGGATCCCAGCCCTGGGCGATCAGCTGGGCGTGGACCTTGCGGTATCCATACACGGCCATAAAGAAATCCGCGTGAATCTCAAGGATATCGCGGGCCAGCGCCTCATGTCTGGCGGCCATGCGGCTCACGGGCCTAGATTTGAACATGCGGTAACCGCGTGGAGTGATGAACCCGCAATCCAGCGATTCGGCGAGAATTCGGCATATCGGCCCGACCTCGAAACGGTCTTTGCATTCGTTGAGTATTTGTAGCTTTCAAGGCCACTGCCCCCCCCCTCTATGGTCAGGATTCGAGCATGGACTGCCCATGCCGTTGCCTCATGTCGGACTGGATTGGCAACGGCGTGTTGGACAATTCTTTAGAGGACGAGTCCTTGTTGTGTGAATTCCTTCGGACTCCGGTATCCGAGGGTGGAGTGGAGTCTTTGGCTGTCGGACCACCACACATAGTCGTTGAGGCCGGAGCGTAGTTGTTCCAGGCTGGTGTAGCGGTTCCGGTATATGAGCTCCTTCTTCAGGAGCCTGTTGGTGGATTCGGCCACGGCGTTGCCGTACGGGTCGCCCTTCCCTGACGGCGATCTTCCGATGTCGAACACGTCGAGCAGCCCGTCGATTTTCGCGTTGTCGAACCCGCTGCCCCGGTCCGTGTGGAACACCTCCACCTCGGTCGGAGGGAAGTCGAGCGTGGCGAACGCGGCCACGGCCAGGTCGGCGGCGCGGCCCGTGTCGGCGCTGTGGCCGGCGATGCTCCTGTTCGCCAGGTCGATGAGCGGGCACACGTACGCCCACTTGCCGCCGACGCGCACGTACGTCAGGTCACCGGCCAGGTGGGTGCGCGGCTCGTAGCCGTCGAACTCGCGGTCGAGGATGTTCGCGAGCCTGGCCTCGTTAACCCGCGTCTTGTGTGGTTTGAACGTTCTGCGCGCGTACGCGCCCGCATGCCCCGCCGTTTCATGATGTTGACGATGCGCCTTCCGGAGGCGGTGACGCCCCTCCGCTCCAGCGCGGCCTTGATCTTCCCGGCGCCGTAACGCTCATGGCCGTCGCGCCGGACCGCGCGCACGTCGCCGGCGATCGGATCCACCCGCCCGGCTTCGGGATGCCCGGTCATCCAGTAGTAGGTGGAGCGGGGAACGCCCAGTATCCTGCACTGCGCCGATATCGGATAACGGGAGGCGTCGGCCCGTATCACTGCTACCTTCGTGCGAATACCGGCGCCGCCTGTTCTGAAACGTCCACCTCCATCTCCAACTGCCTGTCGCGCCTCCTCAGCTCGACCGGCCCATTCTGCCCGGGCGTGCGGTTGTCGGCGGCTTTCGTGGAGCCGCTGTCGCGGATGCCCCGGACCCAACGGCGCGGCGTGGAATGCGAGATGTCGTACTCGTCCTTGATCTCGCGCGCCGGCTTGCCGTTCTCGCAAAGCCGCACGATCTGCCGCTTGAACGACTCCTCGTAGTGGCGGGATGCTTCGGGTCGGCCACCGTCGGCCTCCAATCCCATGTCAATCGTCCCTCATCGGACCGTCTAATACATTGTAGCCAATCCAGCAAGGGACGGCGCAGAACACACTGACCAGCATCTCGTGTGCGCGAGCGGCGACATGTTTCCCTCGTTTGACATGGATGGCAAGCCGGCGGCGTCGTATGCGGAGATAGGCCGCAGGTTCGACCGTCGCTACCGCGTCAGGGAGCGCAAGGACGATCCGTTCCCGCCCGACATGCGAGGCAAGAACAACCCCGAACGAGAGCATGGCAGGAAGCGCGTGTGGCACTGCTCGCTCGCCATCAAGGCCGGCCAGGGCACACTGACCGATCAGGAATGGGAGGCCGTCATCCGCGATTATCTGACGCGCATGAACATCATCGACGGCGACGACGATCAGGGCGTCACATGGCTCGCGGTCCGCCACGGACTGTCCGCCAACGGCAACGACCACGTGCACATCATGGTGCAGCTCGCCGCCGACGACGGGTGGATCAACCCGTACCGCGACCGGATCAACGCGCAGAGATCATGCAGGCGGATGGAGAAATCGCGCCCCGAACTGGTCGAGCTCGCACGCTCCGATACCGGCACGCGCGTCAGCTGGCAGTACGAGCAATGGCGGCAATGGGCCGAATGGAAGGCGCGGAACGGGTACGGCGACGACGAGGGATGGGATGCGTTGGACGGCAAAGCGAGGAGCCGGCTAGTCACGGCGGTCGCCGCTTCCACGATGCCGCGCCAGTATGTCGGCCGGATCGTGGAGGCGTGTGCCAAGGCGTCGCGCAGCGAGGACGAGTTCATACGCCACGTGCGCAGGGAAGGCTTCTCCATCGACCCCAGGCTGCGCAAGGGAACCGCCAAAGACTCGTTCACCGACCCCGGCCAGGTGGTCGGCTACCGGATCACGTGGCATAGCACGGATGGGTGGATGGAACGGTTCAACGCCTTCGAGCTCGGCGACGACATGCGATTGAAACGACTGCGCGACGACTGGGCGGACGATGCCAGAAGCCGCAGCCTCGCCGTCCAGGAATGGCGCGCCGCGATGGAGAACCGCCCGCCCTTCCTCGATGACGGACGAGAAAGACACCCGGAGAATCTGTCCACGCACGACATGGAACGCCTCGTATCCGAAGCGTTCGCCATCGCCGCCAACCTCAACAGCGCGGCGGACGACGACGAATACCGGGCAGCGATGCGCGAGGGCCTGCACACGTTCGACATGCTGCGCGAACGCTACGG
>SKDY01002114.1_pt1 | contig 10791 bp, 12 predicted proteins | sample 4826591 | NCBI WGS metagenome assembly SKDY01 (sample SAMN11008823, study PRJNA524170) | human gut metagenome | biome: Human fecal sample; material: Feces; isolation source: fecal sample from pouch patient p10, p22 | host: Homo sapiens | place: Israel: Tel-Aviv | collected 2016-06-15
CAGCATCGGCATCGCTCTTCGACGATGTAGGGAACATGGGACCGAAGCCGACATAGTCTGCACCGTCTGTCAAAGCTCCCTGCAATTCTTTTGTCGTATTCGTCGATACGCCGACAAACACATTTTGACCGGCTATTTGCTTTACAATGTGAACCGGTGCATCATCCTGTCCGACATGAATCCCGTCGGCTCCGCAAGCAACGGCTAAGTCCACGGAGTCATTCATAATAAATGTCGCTCCGTATTTTTTACACATAACCGCAATTTCCGATGCTTCGGCATATTTTTCTCGCCAGGTTTTATGTTTTTCCCGATATTGAATGATTCTTACGCCTACATCTAAAAGGGTTTTCGCTACTTCCGTATTCTTACGCCCCAAAGATAAGGCCTCGCCCATGACCACATAAATAGGATCATCCTTTAAACGCTGAATATGTTCTTCTTTAGTCATTATTCACCCTCCTTAAAGATATGAAATAAAATCACGACTCGTAGAATCAACAACGAATTTTACTTCCCAACCCCGTTTCTCACTTTCTGCCTGTAACAGTCGCTGCAGCTCGAATACGACGGGAAATTCCGTTCCGTAATGTCCGCCGTCGACTAAGAATATATCGTCTTTGACCGCTTGCTGAAAATCATGATACTTAACATCACCCGTAAGATACAGGTCCGCACCGGCACGAACGGCATCATTCATAAAACACGTCGCAGCCCCGCCGCAAAGAGCGACTGATTCTACTTTTTCTTTTTCTTTACCGCCATAAGGTAAGACAGGTCGATTCAACTTGACCTTAATATATTCCATGACTTCGGCAGGACTCATAGCCTCAGAAAGTCTGCCGATTCTCCCCATAGAACCGCCTTCTTCTCCGTCTAGAGGTCGCACGTCATGTAGTTCCAAGAGAGAGGCTAAGACATCATTAACCCCTCCCGTTGCCGAGTCCAAATTGGTATGAGCACAATATACGCCTATATGGTGAGACAATAACTGCGCAAACATCCGGCCGTCATATGTATCCGTTCTCAAAGCTTTAATCCCCGAGAAAATGACGGGGTGATGACTGATAATACAATCAAAATGATGTTCTACAGCATAGCATATATTTTCTTGTGTTACGTCCAAGGTCAATAAGACGGACTTCACTTCCTGTTCCGGATTCCCTACAAGCAAGCCCGGGTTATCCCACTCTTCTTTTAAAGTCAAAGGGGCCAGATTTTCCATTACATCAATGATCGCTTTAAATGCCACAGACATTTTCTTTCCTCCCATTCATCTATTTCCTTTTTGGTTCTTTCAACGTCTCCAAGGCGGCCTGCCGCCTCCATTCCCTTCAAAAAACGCTTCTTTTTGCGTATTATTTCATCTATCAACTCTCCCAATAAAGGATTCTTATCATCCCAATTACGCGGTCCCGTCTCATACTGCCAGGAAGGAAAATCGTCTTCTTTGCCGGGTTCAATTCGTAATACTTGATATAAGCGACCGTCCTCTTTAATCAATGTTTCCTCGGCTATACGAAAACCGTGCTCAACCGCATATTGCCGCAATGTACCGGCATCACTTTGAGGCTGTAAGATGAGATACTTCAATTGTCTCACAAGGTCGAATTTTGCCTCAAGTATTCGCATCATCAACTTACCGCCCATCCCGCAAAGTACGGCACCGTCCGTCTCTCCGGGTGCAACCGATGACAAGCCGTCGGCAAGGCGACAATCAATGCGATCCGCAAGACCGGCCTGAGATGTATGAGCCGAAGCGGACGATAACGGGCCCGGTGCAACATCGGACGCTACTACATGCGGACAAATTCCCTGTTCACACAAATATACGGGTAAATAAGCGTGATCCGTTCCCACATCAACCAAGGTAGTATTGACAGGCACCATTTTCGCTACAGCCGAAAGGCGTTTCGATAATTTCATATAAAACCTCGCTCGCTTTTCTCACGGTTTACAAAAAAAGCTATCCCGCAACAGTGCGAAATAGCTTTGTTTACATGTGGTGGGCCTACTTGGGTTCGAACCAAGGACCAACCGGTTATGAGCCGGTGGCTCTACCGCTGAGCTATAGGCCCGGTAGACAAGGCTTTAAACCTTGCCTGATTATTATACGACAATCCGCACAAGTCAGTCAAGAAAGGCTTATACATAGCCTCTCTCGCACAAACTGACATAGGTTCCGTCACCTATAATAATATGGTCCAAAACAGGAATTCCCATAACTCGACCGGCTTCAGCAATACATTGAGTGGCTTTTATATCTTCTTTTGAAGGTGTCGGATCGCCACTGGGATGGTTATGTATAAGAATAACCGCCGCCGCATTGTATTCCAACGCATATCTGAATACGTCTCTGGCCTTAGCCAGACTTTCATTGAGTGTCCCGCTCGTCAACTCACGTAAGGCAATCAGTTTATTTTTGGAAGACACGTACAAGGCTGAAAATTTCTCTTGCCCCAAACAGCGCATGTCTTCCATCACATACTCGGCCACTGTAGAGGGACTGCTGAAATCTCTTGCGTTGGCCTTTACTCTCTGACGGGCAATACGTTTGCCCAGCTCTATGGCGGCACACAAAGTAACAGCCTTATCCCTACCTATTCCTTTTACGGTACAAAGCCGTCTGACATCCGTCTCACCCAAGTAATAAATATTTTCTTCCGGTAAGGTACGCAAAATGCACCTTGAAACATCTAAAGCCGACTGTCCCTTCGTACCCGTACGTAATAAAATGGCCAATAAATCCTGATCTGAAACGGCAGCGGCACCATGGTGAAAAAAACGTTCCCGCGGCCGCTCACCGGAAGCCAGTTTTTTTAGCTCTGCGCTCATAAGCACATACCGGCAACCCCCGCCAGTACATACAAGGCACTTAAAGGGAGTCCGACGACATTCGCATAATCGCCTTCTATCTTTTCAACCAATACGGCTCCGCGCCCTTGTATTCCGTATGCACCGGCCTTATCACACGGCTCTTTAGTCTCTACATAAGCCCTGATTTCCTCATCAGACAAAGTACGAAAGGTAACCAATGTTTTTTCCGCATGTGTCCATACACCGTCATCTTTCTGCAAAGCAATGCCCGTGTAAACGGCATGAGTTTTTCCCGATAATTGCTGCAACATGGACACAGCCTCTTCATCAGAACCGGGCTTTCCCAATATTTTACCGTCGGATACCACTACCGTATCGGCACCCAGTACCCACCGACCTGTATACTTTTCGGCAACGGATGCCGCCTTTCCGGCGGCCTGTCTAATAACAAACTTCTCGGGATCATCGTTTTTCGGCACATCTTCGGCATATGTACCGACTTTTACTTCATAGGCCGCGCCTATTTGGTCCAATAACTCTTTGCGACGCGGCGACCCGGATGCTAAAATCAGCATACCTGTCAACCTCCTAAATTCGTCTGTAAATAAATACAGCTACTAAAATTCCGATAATACTGAGAAGATTCGGGGCAAAATGAATACCGAGCGTAAGCTCCATAACATATAAGTTCAGTGTTACATTGTGAATATTGAAAATCTCATAATGCCGGACCAGATCGGGCATTATACTTCCAAAGTTTAAACCCGACAAAACCTCGCCTATAATGCCGCCTAAAATACCGCCGACAATTAAGAACAGCAATAATACGGGTATACTCTTATATCCTGCAGACTTCATCTCATTCCTCCGATAACAACCTGATAAATTTATTATACAAACAACTGTCTCTAACGGCAATATAAGAAGGGATACCTTCTCAGAAAGAGAGCGGTATCCCTTTGATATCTACCCTTTTTGCTGCATTTTAGCCCATGTATCGCGTAAGCCGACAATACGATTGACTACCAAATGTCCCGGCTGACTGTCTCGGTCAATGACAAAATAGCCTTGACGCAGAAATTGAAACTTATCGCCTTCTTTAAAATTGCCTAACCCGGCTTCGGCCTTACCTTGCGTTACCATAAGACTGTGAGGGTTGACTTGACTCAAGAAATCACCGTCATCGCCCTCACTGTCAGTTTTCAGCAACGATTCATACAAGCGGCATTCCGTATCAATCGCATCGGCAGCGTTAACCCAGTGTAAGGTACCTTTTACCTTACGGTTAGCATTGGCGCCGCTACCGCTTTTGCTGTCCATATCGCAAGTGCAACGTAATTCCGTAATATTGCCGTCTGCATCTTTAATGACTTCTTCGCATTTAATAATATATGCATATTTCAGGCGAACTTCTTTTCCCGGTGCTAAGCGGAAGAATTTTTTGACCGGCTCTTCCATAAAGTCGCTCCGTTCAATATACAATTCTCTGCTGAAAGTCATCAGTCGTGTTCCCATTTCTTCATTTTCCTGATTATTATCGGCAACTACCGTTTCCGTAAGGTCTTTCGGATAGTTGGTCAAAACGACTTTAATCGGATCGACTACAGTCATATACCGCGGAGCTTTCAGTTTCAAATCTTCGCGAATGCATGATTCGAGAAATGCAGGTTCCACCGTACTGTCCGCCTTGGCTACTCCGATACGTTCACAGAAATTGCGAATTGATTCAGGAGTATAACCCCGCCTGCGGATACCGGCAATAGTCGGCATGCGAGGGTCATCCCAACCGCTGACCAGACCTTTCTCAACGAGAAGTCGTAATTTACGCTTACTCATAACCATATTGGCCACATTAAGGCGTGCAAATTCAATCTGCTGAGGCTTTTGATTTTCCGGATCGTCCCATTCTTCAACAACCCAATTATACAAAGGACGATGGTCTTCAAATTCAAGGGTACAAATGGAATGAGTAATCCGTTCTATAGCATCTTCCAAAGGATGAGCAAAGTCATAAATAGGATAAATGCACCATTTATTCCCCGTACGGTGGTGAGACGCATGAATGATTCGATATAAAACGGGATCACGCATATTAATATTCGGACTGGCCATGTCTATTTTAGCCCTCAATACCTTTTCTCCGTCAGCATACTTCCCGTCTTTCATTTCTTCAAACAGACGTAAGTTTTCCTCAATCGAACGATTCCGATAAGGGCTTTCTTTACCGGGCTGACTGAAGGTACCGCGATACTCACGGATTTGTTCTCCCGTCAAGTCATCCACATAAGCCTTGCCCTTTTTAATGAGCTTAAGGGCCTGCTTATAAAAAATATCGAAATAATCGGATGCGAAGTAAAGACGATCTTCCCAGGAAAATCCGAGCCAAGCCACGTCCCGCTTAATGGATTCCACGTATTCCACATCTTCCTTTGACGGGTTTGTATCATCAAAGCGCAGATTGGTCAAGCCTTTATATTTTTTCCCGATGCCGAAGTTGAGGCAAATGGACTTGGCGTGTCCGAGGTGCAAATACCCGTTCGGTTCGGGCGGAAAACGAGTGTGTACACGTTCTCCGTATTTTCCCGTTTCATTGTCTTTATCTATAATAAGTTCAATAAAATTTTTGGTGTTTTCCTGGTCCATGAGGCATCTCCTTCTTTCCGTTAGTGTTTAAATTGTATCATAAATAAAAAAGCCCTTCCAGTACTGAAAAAGCGGCGAAAGGACGCCGACTGTGTTATAATAAATCCATCTTATATGCAGGAGCTGATTTGAAATGGAAATTAGTAAACTCGTAACCTTTGAAGACGCCGGCTTCGTTCAGTGGGGAGTTCTTACGCCCGACGAAAAAAGCGTATACAGTGCTATTGCCTTGGAAGAAGCGTTCTTTACACCCCTGCCTGAAAGACTGTCGGAATTTATTGCCCAAGGACCTGAAGGACTCTTGGCTCTGGCTGACAGTCTGGAACAAAATGAAAAGACCGGAGCCGTGCAACCCAGGCCCTTAGATACGGTTCATATTCTGACTCCCTTGCCCGACACGATTCACAATATCCTATGTGTCGGTAAAAACTATTGTGAACATATTGCCGAATTCGATAAGGTCACAACGGTAGAAAAGCCGAAATATCCGGTGTTCTTCACGAAATCCGCTACATCTCTTATCGGTCCGGACGATACCATTGATCTTCACGAAAACGTAACTTCCGAAGTGGACTATGAAGGGGAACTGGCTGTCATTATCGGCAAGTCCGGCACGGACATTCCCGAGCATGAGGCCATGGATTATGTTTACGGCTTTACGATTTTGAATGATGTGACGGCTCGCGACTTGCAACGCCGACACCAACAATGGTTTCACGGCAAAAGTTTGAACACCTTCTGCCCCGTAGGCCCGTATATCTTATTACGAGACGCCGCTCCCGACATATTTAATATTGTTACTAAGGTAAACGGCGAGGTGCGTCAAGATGCGAGTACGGATGATTTAATTTTTACCGTCCCCACACTCATTTCTCAGCTCTCCTCGGGTACTACGTTATCGTGCGGCGACATTATAGCCACCGGAACACCGGCTGGCGTAGGAGTAGGCTTTAACCCTCCTCGTTATTTAAAGTCGGGAGATAGCGTTGAAATTACAATCTCTTCCATCGGTACATTAAAAAATACTGTAAAATAAATGAAGTGACAAAAGAACCCTTAACGGAATCGTACCGTTAAGGGTTCTTTTTATTCACCCTGCTTTGCATAAGCGTAAATACTTATATCATTGTCATCATACTCTGCCAAATATATATCATTTACCTTATACCCCTTTTCGGCAGCTCGTTCTTCAATCCATTCTTTATTCTTACCGATAAGTTCCAGGACGCTTTCATTAATGTTTCCGTCCGCAATGAGAGGATAGCGATTATGTCTATCATCATATTTCATAATGGTCAACTGACCGTTTTGTTCCAAAATCCCGCGATAGACATCTTCAACACGCCATACATCGGCACTTCTCAATTTTAAATGAAGATCGCCGGCATTCAAACCCGCTCGCATACATACATCGGTTAAGATTTTTCCGTGGTCGATGACCAGAATGGGGTCTCCGTCAATCAGCTTATGAACGAAATTGCTGTTTCCCTTAGCATAGCGCAAACCCATAACAAGAATTGTCCAGGCGATGAGGATTAAGAGGAACTGCAGAATTCCGATGCTGTCATTATAAATAATACCGCCTATAATACCGCCGAGAACATAGTTTTGAACTTGATCCAAAGCCGACGTAGGTGCCAAGTTGCCCTTGCCCATAATATTGATTTGAAAAATAATAACCAACAAACCTATGCCCAGTTTAGCAAAAATCATTGAATATTCAATCATAGTTTACTCCTGTTCATTGATAATATGCACATCGGCATTAATCATATAAATTCGTTCAACCTTATATGCCGTTTCATGATCGCTGAAATCGACAGAATAGTACTCATTAGCTCCTGTCCTTACAACCATGCCGTTTTTAAGCCGCAATGAATTAACTGACAACCGGTCTTTCGGAACGTTTAAATTGTAACTGAAATTTTCCAAGAAGGCGGACATGCGGGACATATCCTCTGTAGACTGCCTGGTCCGCGAAAAACTCTGCCAATTAGCTCCGGCCAAAAAAATACCGATGAGTAAAAAAATAATCGTCAAATCACGATACTTGGTTTGCAACCGGTTACGCATATACTTAATGCCGGCTATGAGCCACGCCAAAGTCACGCCGAGCAGGACTGCATAGTGATAAAGATAGGTGGTATGTACCTGCCCGTCTATATAAGCATAGGTGTAAAAATCCATCTTTTTCTTCCTTTCTGTCGTTACTGATTTTTAATTATAAACGATGTATCTTATTTGTACAACACCAACTAAAAAGGCCGTAACGAGAGGTTTCGACCTCTTCGTTACGGCCTTTTAAATAAATGTTACGCAACTTCCTTACCGTTGCGCAAACGGCTGTGTTTATGTCCGTAAACGGCATAGATGATACCGCCTAATATAGACCAGCCTACAAAAAGAACCAACGTATGGGAAGATAAATGTGCGAAAATAAATGCACAGAAGATAAAGCCTAAAGGAGCGACGAGATAGACTGCCGGGCACTTAAAGCTTCGGGGAATATCGGGATATATACGACGCAAAACAATAATACCCACGCAAGAACAAAGGAAGGCAAAAATCGTTCCGGCACTGCAAGCTTCCGCCACGATATGGATGGGCGTAAAGCCGGCTACCAGAGATACTACAATGCCGATAATAAGCAAAAGGCGATACGGCGTATGATATTTTTCATGAACCGTATATAAACTCTTGGGAATCAAGCCGTCACGACTCATAGAATACAAAGCGCGACTCTGTGCGAAAAGCATATTCAAAACAACGGTTGATAAACCGCAAAGTGCACCTGTACCGATGAGTGCCGAGCCTGCTCGCAAGCCGATATATTCAAGTACGTATGAAGCCGGTGCCGCCGTATCCAATTCGGGATAAGGTACAACGCCTGTCATAGCCGCGCAAACGGCTATGTACAAGACCGTACAAATAGCTAAAGCCGAAATAATGCCTATAGGCATGTTGCGTTCAGGATTCTTCGTTTCTTCAGCCGCCGTAGACAAGGCATCAAAGCCCAAATAAGCAAAGAACAACACGGCCGTTCCGGCAACAACACCGACTAAACCGAAAGGCAGGAAGGGCTGCCAGTTTACGGGATCAATATGAGGGCCTGCGAAAAAGAGGAAAGCAAAAATCGTGACAATTTTGATAACTACGAGAACTCTGTTAACCCTTGCTCCTTCTCTTACACCTAAAATAAGACAACCCGTGGCCAGCAAAACAATAACAAAAGCAGGTAAATTAATGATGCCCCCGTCAGCCGGGACGGCTGTCAACATCTTGGGAAGCTCAATTCCGCAGGAATGCAAAATTCCCACGAAATATGCCGACCAGCCGCCTGCAACGGCACTGGCACCGACGGAATATTCAAGGATAAGACTCCAGCCTACCCACCAGCCGAAGATTTCACCTAAAGACGCATAAGCATAAGTATAAGAGCTTCCTGATACGGGCAAAAAAGTAGCCAATTCCGAATAAGCCATACATACGAAGGCACAGGTAATAGCCGCCAGTACAAAAGACAACATCAGTCCGGGACCTGCATATTTAGCGGCACCGATGCCGGTGAGGACGAAAATCCCCGTGCCGATAATAATCCCCAGCCCCATGATGGTAATATCAAAGGCCCCTAAGACGCGATTTAACTTCTTATCTTGAGAGTCATGCATGAACTCCTGATAAGGCTTACGTTCAAAAATATCCATATCAATCCACTCCTAAATCATTTTAAAAAGAAAAACCTCCTTAGTAAAAGGAGGCTTCTCTTTACCATTCTAAGCTTCTTTAGTTGATGATGTTACCTGAGCCTGCACGAGGCCGATAATAAGACCTGCGACGGCAAAACATACCCAACCCATGCCTAAAGAATGTAGAGGAACCGTGGAGTTAAAGAATACATCAATAGCTCCGAGAGAAATTTCAGCCGTTTCAAAACCTGTAACCAAAGCAGGAATCAAAGTAAGGCCGATAGTCCATCCGTATACGCACTGCCGGCCCTTAAAGAACTTGTGTAAGAACGTAAGGACAACAAGCGCCACAACGATAGGATAAATAAACATCAAAACGGGAATTGCCGCCGAAATAATCGTCTTCAAGCCGAACATAGCTACGGCAAAGGAAATAACGGAGAACAATACGGCATATGCCTTATAGCTCATTCCGCCTATAAGTTGTTCAAAATAGGTAGCGCAAGACGTAACCAGACCGATGGACGTTGACAGGCATGCAAGTAACACGATGACTGCCAAAATCATAGCTCCTACGTTACCGAAAAGAATCTGAGCCGATTTTGTCAAAACGGGAGCACCCGTGTCCTGCATACCGATAGCTACAACACTGTCTGCACCGATTTTAGCGACAAAGATATAAACAAAAGCCAAACAAGCCACGGCAATAACACCCGATTTAAATACATCCAACGTAATCTCGCCGGGCGTCGATGCGCCTGCTTCCACAACGAATTCGACTACGAGAATGGCAAATACCAACGATGCGATAGCATCCATTGTATTATAGCCGTCTAAAATCCCTTGAACTACTGCCAAGGCAGGCGTTCCGTAGGTAGCCGTTGCCGCACCGGGATCCCCCAAGGGCGAAATAAAGGACTTTACAATTAAGGCTAAAATAGTAAGTAACAATACAGGAGTTAAAATCTTACCAATACGGTCAACCAACTTGGAAGGCGAAGCGGAAAGCCAATAAGTAATGACGAAGAATATAACGAGGAAAATAGTCATATTCAAATCCGAGCCGCCGTTTTCCAGGAAGGGGCGTACGGCAATTTCATACGATACACTGCCGGTTCTCGGCGTTGCAAAGAAAGGCCCGATAGTTAAATAAGATACAACTGTAAACAAAAGGCCGAACTTAGGATGAACACGACCGGCCAATTCCTGTAAATTCTTACAGCCCGAATAGCCGATGGCAAGAACGCCGGCAAGAGGCAACCCTACACCCGTAATAATAAAGCCCAATACGGACCACCAAACATTTTCCCCTGCATGCTGTCCCATCGATGCCGGGAAAATCAAGTTCCCCGCTCCGAAAAAGAGAGCGAATAGCATGAGGCCTACGGCAATAAATCGCTTATTGTCTTTTTGCTCACTCATTAATACCACACTCCGTTCTCATAATAATAGGATCGTCATACCCGTATAACGAACTTACCAAAAGGTGCAATTCCACATATAAAGAATAAACACACTTTAATGATGTCGTCATTATATCATAAGATTATTTAAAAATCACCCGCTAAAACGTTTTTTTTTAATTTTATTCGTCTTTTATTTTAAAAAGAGCTAAACGTTTACATTTTCTCATTATTTATATAAC
>SKDY01002115.1_pt1 | contig 10783 bp, 8 predicted proteins | sample 4826591 | NCBI WGS metagenome assembly SKDY01 (sample SAMN11008823, study PRJNA524170) | human gut metagenome | biome: Human fecal sample; material: Feces; isolation source: fecal sample from pouch patient p10, p22 | host: Homo sapiens | place: Israel: Tel-Aviv | collected 2016-06-15
GTTTCAGACTCCCCATAGTATTCATCAGACATGGACAATTCTTTTTGAAACTCAGCAAGATCAGCATAAAATCCATTTTTAATTCTCAATGACATTTTAATAGCAATAACATCAAACAAAAGACCATAACGACCATATTTTTCAAATGACAACAAAGGAAATGGCGTGTTATTTTTCATTTCTATCATGCTTATTGATTCCTGAATAAGTCATGCTATGATTAATTTAAACAATCACAAATGGTGATTCACAGGCGTATAAAGCAAATACAATCACCATGTTTTATATCCTGCACTATCCGTTCAGATGAATATCTTTTCCTTTAATATCTACAGGACCGGTAGCCTCAAATAGAAACTCCGTCCCCCGTATTATTATCTTTCCTGTTTTCTCCAGTTTTATGGAACAAGTCCCGCTCTCTCCCTGCCCACAAATTAGCTCAATACTGTCCCCAGATATGATATTTGTACCATGCTCAACTTTCAGTTCGTAATTATCACCTATTTTAATACTCTGTTTTTTGACGACTTCTTCGGTATCAGTTCCCGTCACCTTGCTTGTCTGGTTGTTATTTACAACCTTGTGCCGGTCATTTTTTATCGTGAGATGCTGATCGTTCGCTACCGTCACTTTCTGGTCATGACCACCTTCCTTTTTGCTCCCCACATTCACCGTCTGCCCCAACCCCACCGTTATCTTCTGGTCGTTACCGATGGTTTCCGTATGGTCATGTTTCACATCCGTTGTCCGGTCGTTGAGCACCTCCGTATCCATGTTCTTCTGGGCATGGATATACACCTGCTCATTACTGGTGGCGTCTTCAAACCGCAGCTCGTTAAATCCGCTTCCTTTATAGGTTTTTGACCGGATGGTCATCTGCGTCTTCGTTCCCGGCAGGTCGCCCGGCGAACGGTTGTCCTCATGGTACGTCCGCCCCATGATTATCGGCTGGTCCGGGTCGCCGTTCAGGAAGTCTACAATCACTTCCTGGCCGATGCGCGGTATCGCCAGGTTACCAAATCCCGGCCCCGCCCACGCCTGCGACACCCTCACCCAGCATGAACTCGCCTCCGTTGCCGGGTTATACCTGTCCCAGTGAAACTGCACTCGCACACGTCCGTGTTCGTCGCAGAAGATTTCCTCTCCCGCAGGACCGGTGACAATGGCGCTCTGTGGCCCGTCCACCTTCGGTTTGCTTTGCAGCCGTGGACGCCACGTCCGGTCCGCCGGTATCACCTCTAACTGATTTCCCAGCGTGGTTCCTCTCCCCTGGCTGCCGTGCAGCGCCTGCGGCTGGTCCCCTGACAGAATACTCTGTACCACCTGCCATTCACGGTTCAGCATCTTCTGCGGATGCCCCGTCAGCGTAAACCGCGTTCCCGGCCACAGCTTCGGTGAATTACTCTGCCCTGTGGCCTTTTCCGCATCACTGCGCAGGCTCTCCATCTGGTACAGCGTGAAATCCTTGCCGTGCTGTTCATCCTTGAACCTTCCCGGATAATCAAATATCTCATACTGCTCCAGCTGTCCGTTCAGGTTCTCACCCTGCTGCTCATACATCCCCGGCCAGTCCGGCACCTTAAAGGTGTAATCCTGGCTCTGCACCGATGACGGGCGGACATGCGCCTCATAACGGAACATACTGACACACTCCGTCTCCGCTCCTGCCGATGTGTCCGGGTTAAACGGAAACTCTCCCGCCTGTGACAGCCCCGCCACATCGTCGCACAGCGTCAGCTTCTGCTCCGGACTGTCCGCCGCAAACCGCTCAAAGAAGAAAAGACCCTCCTCCGCCCATAGCCGGGACAGAAACGCCAGGTCCGACTCCCCGTACTGGACACAGAACTCCCGCGCCGGATGGTCCTCATAAAACAGCGGCGTCCACTCCGTGACGCCGTTCTCGTTCAGTAACGTGGCCGATATCGTCCGGATATCCTGCTGCTGGAAGATGCGGAAGTTCTGCCGCAGCCCGCACCGCCATAACGGCGGCTCAATACGCAGGTGATAACGCATCTGCCAGCCATTGTTCTCCTGCATGCCAAAACCCGCCACCACGCCGGTGACATAACGCAGCGGGATGACGCCCTGCCAGATGGTCAGCGTCGCCTTCTTCTCCAGCAGCATCTCCGCCGTCTGCATAAAAGAGTCGCTGGCAACATCCACACTCATCACAAACGGATAAGACTGGTTCTGGATTAACCTGAAATGCACCACTGCAAAGGTGTCCGGCTCCTGGCCGTCAATCTCCAGCGTAAAGCGCAGACCTTTTAAGGACATAATGACCTCCCTGATTTATTCACGGACCAAATGATTCTTACCATGCAGCAAAGGGTGCCAGTGCAGCGTTACACTCATCTTTACATTTTCAGGTACGCTACCGCCCGGGTTTCCGGCATCCGCCATCTCCCTCATGAAAGCGTAACTCCTTACTGACACTCATTTTTTACACGTACAAAAACAACATCCTGCACGAAGGCAGGATGTTGTTGACTCAGATTTATGCTTCCAGCGGTGCACGCCAGTCATCGGCACCAGAAGTACCGGATTTGATGTGCTCCCACTCAACCTTACGGTATGCCAGTGATACTGCGAGCAATTGCGTAAACTCACGCTGTGCAGGGTCCTGGCAGTGCGGCATGTGCAGGTTCATGTCCACAATCGTCGCGTCAGTAAGACGTGTGGTGAAGTAGTGCTCCTGCTTGCCTTCAACTGAAGTACGCCACCAGTGCAGCTCCACTTTCGGCAGCATTTCACCGGAGGCCAGCGCGTTGTACAGCAGCGGAACGGCTTTGTTCAGCGCCACGGTGAAAATGAACGGTTTGTGCGCGCGCTGCCCGGAAGGTTGACCAGACTGTGGATCGGTTGGAACAGTAACGTTATGCAGAAACTCCTGCACCAGCATTTCATCTTCGTGTCCCTGCACGTAGATATTGCCGACAGAATCTGCGGTGAAAGCACCGGCAGTGATGTTCCCCTGGGTCTGACCTGTAATTGAAATGTAACATGGGGTTGGCATTTATGAACTCCTTGTGAAATTATCAACTGCTGTTTTACGAACAACCCGTCGTTAATCCCCGACGGGTTAGAGTGTGATGCGGCTCACATCAGGAACCACACCCTTTTCTTTATTCGAGTTACAGGCACACGTAATTAGCACCTACTGAAAAACTCTTTTATGGTGTTTAAATATATTTTTAGTCAATTTCAGAACACGGTCACATAAGCTAAAAATATATCAACTTCAACAGCAGAATTATCCATAACGTATCCTTCCCCCCATAAAAATCCACAGCCGCGTCAAAAACAAATTATTACGACACTTACTCAGCCATCGTTCCAGCACGCAATTAAGACATTCCTTAAAGGAATTCCTTATGATGTATTGCCAGCAATTAATCAATTGATAAAACCATACATAAAACTTATTAATAAATTTAATAAATAGGGCTATGGCAGTACTAAGAGTAAATATTCAAATTTAAAAGATTGAATATTTGTTTTTGGTACTTTATTTTTTTTAGGGGGGATGATAAATGAATATAAAAATGAAATATTTAATGAATCGAAAATTGCAAAAACATTCTATGAAGGCATTTGAAGGAATTTCAAATGGAAGGAAAAAGGCATTAGATAACTGGTTTATAGATAAGTGGGCTCAGATAGATAATATAAAAAATTCTCTTACAGCATTAGAGAATAGTGATGAGATAATTAATAACTATCTATCTAAGCTAGTTCAAGAATATGAAGATTTTTGTGAAATATTTATATTAGATCAAAATGGAATTGTAACAGTGTCTTCGTGTAGCAAGCATGTAGGTTTAGATATGAGCTATCTTCCTAACTATATGGCAGGAAAAGAAAATAGATCATTAATGTATGGGCCATATATAGATGAAAAAACATTAGAAATTGATATTAGAGAAAAAAGTTTCGTTGATGAAGTTACACTTATGTTTTCATGTGTATGTAAAAATCACCATGGAGAATCAAGGATATTGTGCTGTAGGACATTAAATGATGATATGAGTAATGTTATTCAAGATGAAGATACTCATATATATAAGGATTCTGGTGATAATTATTTGTTTATGGTTAAGTCTAATAGAGGTATAGAACCAGGAACGGCTATTTCCAGAAGCCGCTTTGAAGATAATACTTTTACTTTAGGTGAAAATCTTAAAGATGGAGTGAATACAAAACAGTGGGGAAAAGTTAAAATAGAAAAGCATACTGAATTTGAAATAATATTTAAAGATCCGGCAACTAATGAGCTTCATCAAGGTGTAGCGAATACTATAAAGAATGGTGAAAATTTAGACTGTTGGCCAGGTTATCCAGATTATAGGCATATTATGGTAGGAGGAAGGGGGACAATAATTACACCTCCTAATTGTGATGAAGTCTGGGGAATGATGTGTGAAGGCGATATTGATGAAATTTATGACTTTAAAGGCGTAAACTTTAAAATACCAGGATACATATCACTAATATCAGCAATTCTATTATTTGGTACGGAAGTTTTAAGAAGTATAATACCTGATATGGGTATATTAGCAGTAGTTTTAGAATGGCTGATAATATCAATATTATCAGTAGTAATATGTAATAAATACATAAAATCACCATTAAATAAGACTCTTAATATATTACAAGAAATAGCTGAGGGAGAAGGCAATTTAACTAAAAGAGTAGATAAGCTTTCTAATGATGAAATTGGAGAATTATCTAGATGGTTTAATAAATTTATAAACAGTCAAATGACTATTTTAGGAAGAGTAAAGAAATCAGTAAAAACTACTAAAAATTCGGTTGGAATTGTATCTAAGATAACAAATGAAGTTAAAGATGGTATGTTTAAAATAGAAGATACAGTTGTAAATCTTCTTGAAAATTCCAAAGAACAGAATTCGGTATTTCAAAATACTAGAGACAAATTTTATGATATAACTGCATCTATTCAAGAAATGGATAGTTTAATATTAGATATTTCATCTATTGTACAAGAAACAAATGATACTTCAATAAAAGCAAATGAGTCTTCTACTGGAGTATTAAATAATATGAAGGAACTTGAAACAGTAATAAAGAAAACAGTTTTAGCAATTGAAAATCTAAAGAAGAATTCTCAAGAAATAACAAATGTAATGAATTTAATTAGCGATATAAGTGAACAAACACAATTGTTAGCTTTAAATGCTACTATAGAAGCTGCAAGAGCGGGAGAAGAGGGAAGAGGATTTTCCATAGTTGCTAGTGAGATATCAAAATTAGCAACTGAAAGTCAGCAGGCAACAAAATCTATAGATAATATAATAAATTCAATTCAGGAACAGACACAATGTGCGTTTCAATACGCAGAAGATATCAATTCTAAAGTTGATGTTTCTATGAAAAATGTTTCAGAATCAATTGAATCATTTATAAAAGTAAATGAAGATATAAACATGATATCAAAATCTATGAGCACAATAGCACAAATAACTTCAACTCAAAGTAGTGATGTAAGTGATGTAATGAATAATGTCAGTATAATGGCTCATAAAGTTAATGAAGCGACTGAAAATAGTTCAAATAAAAGCGAAGAATCTCTAAATGTAGTTAAAAATATACTTTTAGAAATTAAACAGTTAAACAATGCTACAAATGCGTTAGAATATTCATCAGAAAATATGGATGAAATGATAAATTCGTTTAAATTATCATAAAACAATACATATTCTGGCTAATATTACTGTATTAGTAATTGAAATATAACTTGAAAGAAATTTATAAATTTGATAAGATAATTAATAAGTGAATAAGATGCCTAAGGGCTATAAATTTTTCTGTTTCTGATTCAAACAGATGAATTTATAGCTCTTTTTTGCGCTTTTAAAAATTAATGTAAGGAAAGGAAGAAAATATGAACAAAAGTAAAAATATAATGGAATCAAAACCAATATTAAGCTTACTTCTTACCATGTCGGTACCTCCTATAATCTCTATGCTAATACAATCAATGTACAATATTGTTGACAGTATCTTTGTAGCACAAATTGGAGAAAAGGCTTTAACAGCAGTTTCATTGATATTTCCGCTTCAAAATATGGTTTCTGCAGTTGCTATTGGATTTGGTGTGGGATTAAATTCATGCATAGCTATTAATCTTGGTGCAAAGAATAATGAAAAAATAAACAGAGCAGTTTCTAATGGAATAATTTTGACATTAATACATGGAATAATATTTATTTTAGTAGGAATGTTTTTAACAAAACCTTTTTTAAGAATGTTTACCAATGACCCAGAGATATTTAAATGGGGATATGAATATGGAGTTATTGTAATGTGTTGTTCAATAGGAATATTGTATCAGCTCGTATTAGAAAAAATGTATCAGGCAATAGGAAGTATGATTATTCCAATGGTACTTCAAATTGTAGGGTGTATTATAAACATAGTTCTAGATCCTATATTTATATTTGGAGGGTTTGGAATTCCAGCTATGGGAGTTGTTGGAGCAGCTATTGCAACTGTTATAGGACAGATGTCTGCATTCATAATATATGTAATTATCTTTAGAAAAAATAATCATGGAATAATAGTATCTTTCAAAGGATTTAAATTTGATAAGGAGATAGTTAAGAGTTTATATTCAGTTGGTCTTCCATCGTCAATTATGATGGCTCTCCCATCGGTATTAGTAAGTGTTTTAAATGGAATATTAGTAACGTTATCTCAAAGTGCAGTTGCATTTCTAGGGATTTATTTTAAACTTCAAACTTTTGTATATATGCCAGCAAATGGATTACTCCAAGGTATGAGACCAATTATTGGATATAATTATGGAGCAAAAGAGAAAGAGAGAATGTTAAAAACAATAAAAACAAGTATTGCTATAGTAATTATGATTATGATATTAGGAAGCTGTATTTCAATATTTTTCCCAAGTTATATATTAAAAATGTTTAATGCAGAAAGTGAACTAATGGCATTAGGTATTCCAGCATTAAAAATTATAAGTACAGGTTTTATATTTTCAGCTATACCTATAGTGTTTTCAGGAGTATTTGAAGGTATTGGTGATGGGATGCGATCTTTAACTATAACATTGTTAAGACAATTAATTATCATAATTCCAGCAGCAATGATTCTTGCAAAAGTTTTTGGAATAAATGGAGTTTGGATTTCATTTCCATTATCTGAATTTGTAGCAATGATTATTTCAATGGTGCTTATGAAAGTAAAGTTAAGAACTATTGATGTATAATACTTTTAAATTTAGAAAAGATAATTAAAAATACAATTATATTGGAGCATATTATGGAGAAATGTTTATATTGTAAAAAACAATTGGATGATAAATATGTATCAAATAAAGTAGGGAAGTTTTGTAATCAAGAGCATTATGAAAAATTTTTGAAATCATTGAGCAGAGAAGAATATATTGAACTTCAGAACTCATTTTGTGTATGTAGCGATGAGTGAAATTGATTAGGTTAAACAATAGAGGTTGTATAAGCATAGTAGTATAAAAAATTTATACTACTATGCTTTAATTTATTTACTATTAAATTTATAAATCTTATGGAATTAAATAAAATAAATGTAAAAATATTCTTGACAATTTATGTTTACAGACGTAAACTGAATATATGATTTACAATTGTAAACTAAAAAGTAAAGAGGTGTAAATATGACTGAAATTCCTAAAATATCAGAATCGGAATGGGAAGTTATGAAATTACTCTGGAATAAGAGCCCATTAACATCCGAGGAAATAATTTGTTGTCTCAGTGAGGATAAGAAGTGGACAAAGCAGACGGTAAAGACATTTATAATACGTTTAACTAAAAAAGCTGCAATAGGGTATGAAAAAGAAGGCAGAATATATAAGTACTATCCTTTAGTTGATGAGAAAGACTGTAGAAAATATGAGAATAAATCTTTTTTACAAAAAGTCTATAGTGGATCATTAGGTGTGTTGTTAAGTAACTTTTTAGAAGAGGAAACTTTATCAACAAATGAAATTGAAGAACTTGAAAGAATACTTAAGGAAAAGAAAGAGGAAAATTTGAGGGATAATTAATAGGGGATATAAGAGGAGTGCTTATATAATGAGATTTTTAGAACAGATTTTCTTAATCGTGTTTCAAACGTCATTAACAGCTGGAATTATAATATTAATAATTTTTGCTATTTTAAAATTATTTAATAATAATCTGAATATAAGAGCTAAATATCTGTTGATGAGTTTGATACTAATCAGGCTTGTAGTACCTGTAACAACACAAACCAATCTTAAGATAAACATAAGTGAAGTTCTAAAGACTATTCAAGGAAATAATCAAAATAAATTATCAGAGGAATACACTAGTAATTCAAAAATTAAGAAGAATGAGATTGGAACAATCAATAAAGAACTCATTACAAGTAATCATGACAAATTAAATGTAAAGAATGATAAAGTTCAGAATCAAGTAAATGATATTTTAAAAAATATTGTAGATGCAGGAGCAATAATTTGGTGTGGTGGGGTAGGAATTCTAACGTGTATATTAATGATAGTATTAATTAAATTTAAAACAGAATCCAATAATATGGAAAGAATTAAAGATGAGAACATTATAAAAATACTAAATAAGCTAAAACGGAATGTAAATTTGAAAAGTAATATTAATGTGTATATATGTGATGAGAAAAAGAGTCCGTGTATTTTAGGATTTATAAGACCTAAAATATATTTGCCACACTATGTTTTAGAACTTGATGAAGATATGATTTCTCATATCTTATTACATGAATTAATGCATTATAAAAGGAAAGATTTATATCTTAATTTTATTTGTTGGATTATTCTATTACTTCATTGGTTTAATCCGTTAGTATGGATAGCGCTAAAGAAATTAAAAACTTATAGAGAGTATGGATGTGATTGTTTTGTACTTCAAATTCTTGGGGAAGAAAAAAATGTAGATTATGGCATGACGATTATCAATTTATCCAAAATAGTAACTAATAAAAGAAGTATTCAGTTAGGTCTTGGGTTTGAAAGAAATAACTTAATTAAGGGGAGAATAGAAATGATAAAAAGTTTTAAAAATGATTCATATAAGATTTCAGCTAAAGCAGCTTTAGGATGTCTAGTGGCGGCAGTAGTTGTATGTACAAATGGTATTACTGTTAATGCCTTAGATGTAAACAGTGTATCTAGTCAGAATACCTATAATCAGACTAGCATAGAGAATAAACATGAATTTTTAATTGATAGTACATTAAAGTCATATGATGATTTAAATAAAGTAAAAGAAGTTTCAGGATTTGAATTTAAACTTCCAGACTATTCGTTAGGAGATGGGAAACTTGATTCAATATATCAGGTTATAAAGATTTCAGATGATAGTAATGTAATAGATGCGCATTTTAGAGATGGCGATAGTAATAAAAATCTTACATTAGAAATATTTAAAGATGATCCAGTTGAAGCTTTAAGCAAAATTTACGAAAGCCATAATCGTTTTGGTAGAAGTAATAGCAAAATTGAGGCTAGTAAAGAACAAATGAATGTTGGAAGTGTTTATGGTAAAAGTATTACTTTAAAAATAACTACTCCAGAAAGAGCTATAGATAATCAGATAGTTCCTGAGTCAATTGATGAAGGTAAATATTTTGTATGGGAGAATGATGGAATATTTTATGCTATACCATATGCAAATAGATATGAAATTAATGGACAAGTTAAACAAGATAATAAATTTGAAAATGAAGAATTAGATAGGATAGCTAGTTCATTAAAGAATATAGATGAAATAAAAGATGTTGACTATTTATCAGTAGTTCCTGAGGAATTATCAACAGAGACAGGAATAATGAATATTTATGATAAAGATGATCTTAATAAGGCACAAAAAATACTTGGATTTAATCCGAAGATGCCATTAACTATTAATAGCATAAATATACAAGATTCAATGGTAGGAATTACAAGTGATTCTGATGTAGAAAACAATACTATAAATTATGAATTAAATAACTTTTACAAAGATGGTAAAAATATGATTACATTTAGTCAAAGCAAACATGATACTTTTAATAGATATGCTACCGCTAAGGATAAAGGATATATTTATATAAATGAAACTAATATTAATACTGAAAAAATCTATATAGATGGTAATGAAGTGTATAGAGATATAGAAAAAGATATAGATCAAGAAAATTCTAAGGAAACAATAAGTGTAGATTATTTTTGGCAGCAAGATGATATTTATTATACTCTGACTATATTCAATATAGATGGATATCATGATGAAATAGCAAAAGAATTTATTAATTCCAAAACTATAGACTAGAAATAAGGTAGCCAATAGTTAGGAGGTAAACTATTGAAAATTTTAGAGCAATTATTCTTGAATTTTTTAGAAACTTCATTAACAGGTACGATTTTTATATTAACTGTTTTGTTTATATTTAAAATTTTCAATAAGCAGATAAATGCAAGGATTAAACATATATTATGCTTTTTGATACTATTACGGATTCTTGTGCCTATAAATCCATACATTGATATTAGTTTTGCACACATATTGCGTAGTTATGATAATGTTAAAGAAACTCAAGAATATAATGATAGAGAATTTAAAGGAATGCCATATGATAATGCCTTGAAATCCAATGATATTTTAAAATCAGACGAAATTGAAAAAAACAATAATATTTATTTAGAAAATAATTTAACAAATTCAGATGGAGTTGAAGAATATAATCATTCTGTAAATATATTGTATATATCTACTTTGATTTG
>SKDY01001547.1_pt1 | contig 10776 bp, 7 predicted proteins | sample 4826591 | NCBI WGS metagenome assembly SKDY01 (sample SAMN11008823, study PRJNA524170) | human gut metagenome | biome: Human fecal sample; material: Feces; isolation source: fecal sample from pouch patient p10, p22 | host: Homo sapiens | place: Israel: Tel-Aviv | collected 2016-06-15
CAATCAATCGCATGACTTCTTGCTCGCGGGCGGAAAGTCGGTCCAGTTCCTCATCATGCGCGGGTGCGGCACCATCGGCTCCGGCGGCCGGCACACCTTGGAATGCAGAAAGCACGAATCCGGCCAGCTTCGGCGAAAACACGGCATAGCCCTCATGCACCTGCTTGATGGAGGAAATCAAGTCAGCGCCAGTAATCGTTTTGGTCACATACCCTTGGGCACCGGCGCGAATCACCGAACCCACATCCTGAGGCGCATCCGAAACCGACAGCGCAAGAAACACAGTAGCGGGGGAGTAGGCGCGTGACTTGGTAAGGATCTCGGCACCGCCGCCACCTTCGCCGCCCGGCACGTGCACGTCCAGCAATACCACTTGTGGTTTAGTCTGGGCAATCATCGCCACCGAGCCGGGCACGTCCGCCGCCTGGCCGACGATATCAAAAGAGTCTCGCAGTGTGGCAATCACGCCGGCGCGAAACATTTCGTGGTCATCCACTACCGCCACGCGAATGCGGTCTGCTGCAGCTTCACTCATCGATGCTCTCCTTGTGTCGATTTCAATGCAATCGGCATATGCATTCTCACTTCGGTGCCCCAGCCGGCTCTGGATACGATTTCCACTGTACCGCCGCGGCGTTTGATTCGGCCGATAATCGATTCGCGGATGCCCAGCCGGTCAGGCGGAATTGCATCGATATCAAATCCTTCACCGTGGTCGCGCACGAACACTTCGACAGTCGTATCCGTGGCTTCGCAGTAAAGGGAGACCGGTTCGCTGCCATGGGTGACGGCATTGACCAGCGCCTGACGCGTGGCATCCAACAGCGCATCGGTCTGGGCGCTCGGATGGGCGTCGCCTACAGTGACCACCTCAATCGGCTTGCCGTGTTCGTCCTCAACCTCGGCGGCAATCTGCTTCAGCCCGGCACTGACGGAACGATCCGATGTGGAACGTTCCTGATACAGCCATTCGCGCAACTCGCGCTCTTGCCCGCGTGCCAAAGTAAATACGGTGGAGGGGTCTTCGAAATGCAGTTGGATGAGCGCCAGCGTCTGCAGCACGCCATCATGCAGATGGGCGGTCATGTCCGCGCGCTCTTCCTCGCGCTCCTTCAACGCCTGCTCGCGGGAAAGCCTTTGCAGCATGGCATTCGCCCATGGCATCACCGCCAATACAATGCACGCAATCATAATGAATCCACTGAGCATGATGCGTCGCGGTGAGGTGCCCCATCCGACGTAGGTCACGTTCGACACATATATGGCCCATCCTATGAAAATCAGCGCGATGCCGCCCAGCATGGAGAGCAGCTGTGTGCCGTTCGGGCTCAGATTCATCCAAGCCAACGCTATGCCGGCCAGTCCAAGCAGCAGCGGAATGATGAGTTGGCTATCAGCGCCGGTGCCGACTAGCAGCAGGCCGATGGTCAGCAACACGAACCCGGCCAACGCCACTAACGCAGGTTTCGGGGCGCGCTGGAGGGCTTCGGATAATGACTCAGCCGAGACGGCCGTGTCTTCAACGCCGGCCTGTGCGGGCTGGTTGCCCCGCGCGAGCGGAGCTTGCTCCACTGGTATATGTTCCGCACTTGCCACAGCCTGAGGATCGCCGGCCGGCATGAAAATCCATAGGAACACATAGGCGATAATGCCGGCACCATACAAGCAGGTCAGTGCAATGAATGCCAGCCGAACCCACATCACAGAAATGCCGAGATGTAGTGCGATGCCTTTGCAGACGCCGGTGAGCCAGCGGCCTCGTTTGGGTCGCGTCAACGGCATACGCGCGGGCAGCAGCGGTTCGGGAATTGATGTCATATCTCTATTGTGCCGCGTTCAGGGCTTTGGAACCGGGGTTTTACATGGTGTTCAGGGAACAATCAGGGTGTTCCCCGAGCCTTGTGGTTGCGTTCGGGCTGTGTAATGGAAGCATGAGCAGTCCACATATGAATTCGTATCAACAGCCGCAGCCGGGCAAAGCTCCGCGGCGTTTCTTTACATGGGTGCGTTCTTCCGGATTAATCCGCGGCAATGATCGTTGGATTGGCGGCGTATGCAGTGGTATCGCGCAGCGTCTCGGTTGGAGTCCGACATTAGTGCGTGCGCTGATGATTGTGGCCACGCTGTTCTTTGGTTTGGGCGCGGCGCTATACGCAATGGGATGGTTTCTCATTCCCGATGTGCGCAGCGGGCAGATTCTCGCCGAAGATTTGATTGAAGGCCAGTGGGATTGGAATTGTCTTGGCTGCTTCCTGTTTATGGCTGTGGCTGTGCTGATTCCAGGCGCCGGCTGGGTGTGCATTGCGCTCGCCGCTCTGGTGCTGTGGCTGATTGCGCAAAGCGGTGTTCGTCAGCAGGAAGGATACGGTTTCGGGTACCACGGTGGTCAGTCCACCGCGCCGCCGAATAATCCGAACGGACCGAATAATCCGAATAACCTTGCACCGAACCCCTCTATGCAACCGTCTGCAACGATGCCTCCATATGTTTCACAACCTGTTTCACAGTCGGTTCTATATGTTTCACAGCCTGTTCCGCAGGCGGGGCAGCGGCCGTATAATCCCACAAGCAGCTCTGCGGCGATGCCGGTAGATGGCATCCCTGCGGGCAAGTATGCAATGCCCAATCCTGTCGCGGCTGCGGCGCCGCGTTCCTCCACCCGCCGCAAGCCGGCCGGCCCGGTTGTGGTGCTGAGCGTATTGGGACTGTCCTTCATTTCTTTCGCTGCCGTTATGGCGGTGATTTGGGAATATGACATGGACGTCAGTGGCATCGTGCGCGTGGGCACCATATGGATTTCCGCAGTATGCGTGGTGATGGGTCTGATTGTCATTGTGTTGGGATTCAGGGGGCGTCGTGCAGGTGGACTGATTCCGCTGGGCTTGATAGCTGGAGCCTGCGCGATGTGCATGATTATCGCGAGCGGTACGTATGCCATCCGCCATTACGATGCGACGCATACCAATATCAGTTACACGGATATCACGCTGTCCAGTGCTGGCGGCCATGCGTCGGTGGACGCGTATGGTATGAACCAGGTGCAGGTCAACGACCAGTTTTATGCGGATTCCAGCCAACGGACATTCGATAAACTCGTGAGGGGCGTATGGTTCTCCGGTGACGACTACGACTCCAGCCAGGCTGTGCTTGACCTGTCGGATTGGGAAAGCAGCCATGCGCCTCATAAGCTGGAATTGTCGAATGGCAATACGTCCATCAGCAACTGCCCGGCGGGAACCATCACCATATCCGCGGTTCAGGCTCAGGTTCACATCATTCTTCCTGACGGGTGCTCCTACGGCATTGGCAGTGCGTGGCGCGGGTACACGTACAGCAACAGCATGGGCGGCAAGTATGCGGTGATATATGACACGGTGGACCTTATCGGGTTTTCCGATACCGATCAGGGGTATTCCATCGACAGCTATGACACCAACTATGCCTGGATGACGGACGATAGCAAAATGCCGGCAAATGGCCCTGAGCTGCTCGTAGACATCCCCTTCTCGGCCGGCGCCCGGGTGAATATGATCTATATCTCGGATTGGGAAGGGTCGACGTATATGCAATTCAGGAACAACTTCGATACGACGAACGGATACACCGAGGACTCAGGGAAGGCAGAATGATGAGCGACGACACCAAGGAACTGAAGACCATCGAAGACCAGGCCAAGACCCGTCCGCTGTCGGTATCCGACGATGCAGACGAGACCAAGGTGCTGCATTCGCCCGATAATGAAACGGCGGCTGAGACCGAGGTGCTGCCAACAGCTGCAGATGCGGTGGAGACCTCGGCCCTGCCCGTGGTTGACGGCAGTATTGATGAGACTCGGCCAATGACTACGGCGGCTGATGGTTCGGCAACGACGGTGATTCCGGCTGCTGACGACAATCAGGAATCCGAAGATATCGTGTCGGACGACCACGAGAAGACGATTCCTCTGGAGGCGGTTGCCGATACGTCAATTCCGCCCGCAAGCGACATTCCGCTCTATGCGGCGGGCAACGCTTCCTCGGGGAATGAACAGACTGCATCTGGAACTTCGCCTAATGCGGAATTCGCCTCATCCGCACAGCATGTGGATGCTCAGTCTCAGTCGAGCACAAGGATGGAACCCGCCAAGAAAAGCAGCATCAGTACACTGACCGTTGTTTTCGGTCTATTGGGCGTATTGATTGGCGCACTGGGGTTGTTCTTCGGCGTGACGTTCCCCGATATGCTGATCACACAGTTCGCCGCTGATCCGCAGGTGTTGGTGGCTATTGTCTGCGCAATAGTGGGCGTGGTCTTGGTGGCCATAGCTATCGTGTGGGCCATTATGGGCGCCGTGAAGAAAAAATAACTCGTATTGTTTGGCAAGCCCCTTTGCGAGCACAGCTGACTGAGGGGCTAAGAAATCATACTTCGGTACTATGCGATATCTGAAGTAAGGCGTTCTATGCTTGTGGGGGAGGTAGAACGGATGACGCGGATCACAGTGCGGCGAGTGCTGAATATCGCTGCGATTGCGGTGGTGATTGCGTTAGTGTTCTCCCTGCTTGGCTGGGCGATGATGCCGCAGTGGAGCACTCGGCCTTATAGCGATCATATTGCCGTTTCCTCGCCTGATCCCGCTATTGCTCCTGCTCATGCGGACATTCCGCATGAGGGCGGATATCGCACTCGTGAAACGAAGTTGTCTATTGAAGTGGACGATGGAGTCACGTTGCCGGCCATCTTGCGGGAGCCGATTGATGCGCCTGGCAGTCGCCCGGCCTGCCTGTTCATCCATGGATCCGGCACCAGCGGGGCCGAGGACTTCGGCGACATTGCCAACGCTATGGCATCCGCCGGTATTGTGACGCTGGTTCCGGCCAAGCGCAATGACAATTACACCGTGCTGCATCGCGACTACCAGCGATTCGCCCGCGAATACAGCAGTTCTTTGGATGTGTTGCGTAGCACTGCAGGCGTCGATCCGGCAAAAACCGGCATCTACGCCGAATCCGAAGGCACATGGATATCCACGATTCTGGCATCCAAGCGGCAGGATATCGCTTTTGCCGTCCTGACTTCGGCACCAGTATTTAAAGGTCGCGAGCAAATGGCCATGGCCGTCAGCGCCTATATGCATGAAGCCGGCGCGCCCGCTCCTGTGGTCAAAGACACGGCCAAACTCATGTCGCTCAACTACGCTCCTTTTGATCTTGCCTATGCCGATTTCGATGCCGATCATTACCTGCGTTCTTTGACCATGCCGCTTCTGGTGAATTACGGCGCTTATGACACCGCCATGCCCATTGAGCAAGGTGCGCAGCGCATCATTGACGCGGCTCGCAGCGCAGGCAATGAGAACGTTACTGTGCGGTACTTTGTCGGCAACCATCAGATGCGGGCCGGCAAGGGACTGTTCACGCTGAATCTACCGTTGGCGCAAGGGTATACGCAGGCGTTGGAGAACTGGGTGAATGGTATTGCCGCAGGCGCTCGGGCTGACGGATGGGCCACGCCACAGATCGCCGGAGTGCATCCTCATCAGCAGTTCGCGGCACCGCAGCAAACCAAGTCGGGTATTATCGGCTCGCTTGGTGTGTTGGCGGGCATCATGATTGCAGGACCGGTGCTTATGCTCGTTGCAGTCATACTTGGTATTGCCATGGATATTGTGGATTGGCTGCGCATGCGCGGTGCGTTGGGTCGGCGTGTACCAGGACGAAACATGCCTGCCGGATGGAATCAGCCGTATCGGAGAGATGCCGGTACGCATGTTGACGATGATGGCAACCGTCACCGGCGTCGTAATGCAATAGTTGTTGACGGTAACCGCCTGTACACGTTGCGCGATCGGCGTGCGATGCATGCCAATCCTGTGTTGGCGTGGCGGGCCATGCCCCGTGGTGTTGCAGGGCCTATTGCCGGCTTAGGCGTTGCGATAATGGTGATTACCGTGCTGCTGTACGGGTATATGGGTGCCGTAGGGGTGGCGGCTGTATATGTTATGCCGCATCCGCGGCTTTTCGGCATCGGATGGCGGGTATTGCAGGCGTTGACGGTGGTGCTGGTACTGCTGTTCGCCGTGGTCGCGGAGCGGTTATGGCGTCACCGCGCAGACATCATGGGCGCTCGCCGTGCGGCCGGCATCATCATGGTGGTGGCCGCGCTCGCTACATGCACCACACTGGCGTTCTGGGGTCTATTCAGCCTGTAGTTGTGGTGCGCACAGCGTCAGCGTTGAGCCGCCTCGGCCTCGTCAAGAGTGCTGAACCCGCCGAGTTGCACGGTGTTCAGCAAAGTTTCTTCGGTGATGTTGTGCTGAGGGTTTGTGTCGGCTCGTTCGCGGATCATCGCTTCATAGAGGTCAAAAGTCATGTCGGAGTATGTGCCGAGTTCGCCGCGTAGATATGTTTCAAATGAAGTGGTCGTTGGCGCGTCCTCGGCGGTGGTCAGCACGCGCATCGCCTCGCCAAGCTTTGGGTACCGCGAACGGAAATCGGCGGCCCACGCCACTTGCTGGGCGATTACCTGTTCTTGCCTGGACACACGAGATTCAGTCAGGCGCGGAATGTACGGTTCGATGTTCTTTGCGAAGTCGTCGGGTGCGGTGGAGGCCATCATGCGGCCGTATTTTTCGGTGACGAGATTGCGGCCAACGTGGTCGGCTTCGTCCAAATCAGCGGCGTAGCTGGAGAGCAGTGGCCGTTCCCATGTGAGGAACTGGGCCAAACGCATCTGGTGGAAAACCGGCCAATTGCCTTGGCAGGCGGCACGGCCGCCCTCGTTATTGGTGTGCTGAAATTGGTTCCATTCATGGCGCACAATGGTTTCACGCAGTTCGTCGGTGGTAAGGTTGTCGGTCATCTTCGAGCCTCACAAACTCTTGAGCACTGGATCGTTGGAGGCGATGTGATCTTCAATGTAAGGCCGTTGCCATTCCAGGAAGGTTTCGGTTGATGTGGTCAGGTGTTCCCTCTGGAGTTCCTTGACAATCTCTGCGGCGATATGTTCCACAATCCCGTTGATTTGGTCAATCGCCGGGGCGGAACCCTTGCCGCCCTCGCCGAAACCGGCGCCGCCGTAGCAAGCCGCTGAGCTCAGACGCATTACGCTTTCCAGTTGTTCGGCCACATCAGGCAGCAGCGCGAACATCGATTTGGACAGCTTGCGCAGTGCCGCGAACTGCCATTTGTAGTACGGCAGATAGCCGGCCACCATCGGCACATTGATGAGAAACACCAATGAGGAGGCGGCATTCACGAACTCGTGGATGGACAGCCATGCGGCGGCGCCATCGCCACGTTTCAGCGAACGTGGTAGATTGTATTGACCGGCTTGTGCGATCATGCCCAAACGCTTGGAAATCAGTGCCAGTCGCACATCGTCCGGCATATCTTTGAATCCTTGGCGGGTCTTGGAGAATTGCCCGGTGGGGTCTGCAAACACCTCGCCATTAGTGGCGGCGGCCAGTGTGGCCTCATCCAACATCAACCATTCGTGAGGCGAAGTCTGTGCCGGAGCGGTGCGGTATCCGGTGATCGACTCGAAGAAATCACCGATACGGAACACGCCATCGCGTCGGTTTGCGCCCTGTGCGCGTGGAGTGGCGGGGGAGGGAGTGCCATGGTCTGTTGCAATAGCCGAGGTATTCGTGGAGAATACCGCATGCCCTTGTGCGTCAATGCTGAAGTCTCGGGGCAGCGCGTCATAATCGGTCTGCAGTTGCTCGCCTATGGCGGTGTAATCCTCATCGGAAAGCCACAGGCAGAATCGCGGGCCGAAGTCATGGTCCTGCGAATATGCGTCATCGAACCCATAGCATTCCGATCCGTGTCCCACCAGACCGGCGGCGATGCGAGAAACATATTGTGGGTACTTTGTCGAGAGCATCGGTTTGCCGACCTGCGTCCAGAAAGCGCGGGCCAGTTTCAGGCCGGAAATTCCAACTACAGAAGTGGCGGTTGCGGCGGAATCGGATACCAAGGCAGTCGGCATGACTGGTGCATCGGTGGAATTTTGGCAAGAGGTGCCGGCGTTGGTCGCTTCCTGTGCGGACGCAGTGGTTGCATCCGTAGTGTCATTCGGAACGATATCGATACCCGCGGCTTGTGCCTGGGACTCGGCCTGCCGCAGATTGTCTTCGGTGATACGCCAGTAATCGGTGTCCTTGCCGTAGCATTCCTCGATCACGTCCAGCGCATGACGGTACCCGGCGACGGCATCTGCATATCGCTTTTCGGCAAAGCATACCTGCGCGTAGCCGGCCAATGCGGAGGCGTAATGTGCGGAATGCTCCAGATGACCGGTCTTATAGATATCCAATGCCTTGGCCGCGTGCCAGTGGGCGCCTTCCAGCTTGTGCTCGGTCAGCAAGGTCAGCGCCAGATTTGTATGCGAGCTGGCCACATCGATATCCTCGTCCGGGTTCACGCTCGATGCTTCGATGATGCGGAGTGCTTCGCGCAGCTCAAGCTCGGCCTTATCCGGTCGGTTCGTTTCGCTGTAGAGCATTGAGAGGTTATTGTGAAGCGCCGCAAGTCTGCGGTCGGTGGGCGCCAGCGAATGACGGCATACATCCTGGGCCTGGTGGTAGAGGTCTTCGGCCTGGTCATATTGCTTGGCGGCGCGCATGGCGGTGGCGCAGTTGATGAGCGTGGTGGCCCATGCTTCGGATGTGCCGGTGGTCAGGCCCATGCGAGCGGCCAGTTCCAGAGCTCGCTGCACGATCCACTGGTTGTCCTTATGACGTCCTTGCGAACGGTAGAAGCCCATTGTTTCGTTGAGTACGGTCAACAGTCCGGCTTCATCGCCGGCATTCTCTGCGTCAACCATCGCCTGTTCCAAATACGGGCCGGCTTCGGTGGCGGCCGCATGACGGTCGAAAATCGCGTCCAATCCGTTCAGGAATTGTTGGGTGTCAAAGCTCGTTGACGATTGTTCGGCGTTGGTCGCGGCCTGATTTTCTGGGTTGTTCGCGTGTTGTGCCGCGGCCGCTGCGTCTGTGTCGTCAGCATCATTCGGGCCGTGAGCGAATTGTGCGGCAAATTGTTTGAGCAATGCTTCTTCGTCAGCCACGAGAGACCTCCCTGAATCGCGTCTGATTCCAGTCTATTAATACTGTGCACAGACACGTCAGGGAATAGGCTGTGAGCTTGGTCTCAGTCGACCTTGATTTCACGCATGCGATGGATGGCCTCGGTGTCCGTTTCGCATCGCCATGAGTAGAACGTGAGCAGGCCGACTGCGAGCAGGGTGAGAGGAACGCCACCCAAACCGGTGAAGCGGTAGTTCATGGAGAATGAAGTGAGCATAGCACCGCCCACAATCGAGCCGATGGCATTGCCAAAATTGAATGCCACTTGTACGGCGGCTCCTGCAATGAGTTCGCCGCCTCCCTGACCGGCCTCGGTCATCAGCAATTGTTGCGGTGCGGAGATGAAGAACAATCCGAATGCAATCCAGAACGTCAACAACGCGGTAGTGCCATGGTTGCCGGGCAGCAGCACCACAAGCAGCAGACCAATGCAGGAGATGGACTGGCCGAGAGCGGCAGTGCCGGCATGACGCCACCGATCGGTAATACGGCCACCGATGATGCCGCCAACTACCATGCCGAATCCGGCGAGCATCATCAGCATTGGTACGAGGGAAGATGACCAGCCACCAGTCTTTTGCAGCCAGGGAGAGATGTAGCTCCACCAGCAGAACACGCCTGCGTTGCCAGTGAACACGGCAGCCAAGATCACCCAGGGGCCTCGGCGAGTGAGGAATTTGAACTGACCGGCGATGCCGGCATCTTTGATTGGCGCCACGAATGGAATCCATGCCAGTGACAGCACTATCGTCATTGCGGCCCATGCGGCCAGAATGCCGAAGGCAAGACGCCAGGAGAGAAACTCGGCCATCAAGGTGCCTGCCGGCACGCCCAACATATTGGCCAAAGTTTGTCCCGTGACCATTATGGATACGGCCTGCGCCTCTTTGCCTTTATCGGCCAGGGTTTTGGCGATAAGCGTGGCGGTGCCGAAGAATGCGCCGTGCGGCAGACCGGAGATGAATCGCGCAATGACGAGCATGGCAGCGTTGGCTGAGAATGCGGAGAACAGGTTACCCATCAAGGCGATAACCATGAACGCAATAATGAGATCCTTTGGTGGCACTTTGCGGCCGAACACCAGAATCAATGTGCCGAAACACACGCCGATGGCATACGCGGAAATATAGTGGCCGGCGGTAGGGATGTCCACGCCGGTGGCGGCTGCGGCCTGCGGCAGAATGCCCATCATCACGAACTCGGCGGCGCCGAGAATGAATGCGCCTGAGGCCAGCGCAAGCAAGCTCTTCTTCATATTTCCTCTCATGAGATTTCACGGTATTGCATACGGAAGCAGCGATCGATTGATTCGGGCGATATGTTACGGTGCGCCATCAACAATGCCATGAGCATGTGTTGCTTTGAATGCTTATTCCTTGTGCCGGTATTTATTCAGAGTCGTGCTGCACTTGAATAATGTTTTTTCGACACCTGCAACCATTCCAGCAATGAAATATCGCTGAAGAAATAGATAGGCAATGATGACGGGCAGTGCTGCGAGCAACGCAGCTGCGGCGCCTGTTCCGATATTGTTAGTTTGAGCTGCGAAAAATGCGGCTACTTGTGGAGCGATGGCATGTGGTGGTGCTCGATCGACCAAGAAGTCTGTCTGGGTGCAAATGCGCATTCCCGAAGATATTGCCATTGCGTCGGTGGATGGAACCGTTGATTGGCGGATTCTAGTGGTGGTTGCAACACAGGTGTTG
>SKDY01002119.1_pt1 | contig 10763 bp, 7 predicted proteins | sample 4826591 | NCBI WGS metagenome assembly SKDY01 (sample SAMN11008823, study PRJNA524170) | human gut metagenome | biome: Human fecal sample; material: Feces; isolation source: fecal sample from pouch patient p10, p22 | host: Homo sapiens | place: Israel: Tel-Aviv | collected 2016-06-15
TTAAACATCTGCGAAAGGGCATGATACCACTTTTGCACCTGCAAAGTTACACTTAATTCTCCTAACCGCCAAACAATTGCGGATTTTTCATCCGGACAGGGTCTTAAAACAGTTAAAACGGCTTTACAGGGACCTTCTTCCCAAAAGAGCCGGGCAGCACCTTATTATTAATAATGTCATCCAAAGCCATATCCATGATGGATCGCCTGCCCCGGCTTCCGGCAATATACTTCATAATCAGCCGCATGACATTGAAAACATCCGCAATCGGCAGAATAAAGCATATTATATTCTGCCGCAACAGGATTTTTTGCACCTTTGCGGCAGAATCAAACATAAAATCATTCATACAACCCAAAGACTGCCTACAACAAAAGTACATTTTCGATTTGCTGTCACTTTTTGATGTTCTTCATGCGTACATTGTGTATCATCTTGTCATGCGTTTCTAAAGCCTGACGGAATCCGTACCGGGCTTGACACCGAGGATGAATCCCACCAGCATCCATGGCGTTTGCCGTCAACATACTGGCAGGGAATGCCCCCACCGGACATTTCAAACAGGATAAAACAAAAAACGTAACACGTGTTTCACAACAGATGTTACGCTATAAACTTAGAGAGTTGTAAAATCATTCAATCAGGTTATTTTTACCTTTGTGCCTCTCGCCAGAGGTCACGACGAATTTATGTTGTCTGGTAAAAGAGTATCACATAATTGCATTGTCGAGACATCAGTCCTCCCATGGGCTGTAATACGGAAGTTCCGTACCTTCCTCCGGGAAGACATCGTTTCCTTTTGCCTCAATAGGTCTGTGAGGGTTGTAGGGTCCCTGTACGCCGGGACTGGCTGTCTCCATCAGACCTTCCTGCACAACCGTCACCACGATGGTGGCGGGGCTTGTATATCTTTTCTTTCCCATTGTCTTTCAATTTTTATTTGATTATCACTTTCTTTCCATTGCGGATGTACACACCGTGCTCCGGCCGGCTTACGCGCTGTCCGTTGAGGTTGTACCAGACATCCTGCTTCTCGCTGTCTTCCGCAGCATCAACATTCTCGATGCCCGTCGCCTCACCATCGTCGAAGACAAATGTCACCTTGGCACCTGCCGGCAGGGACCCGAGCTTGGCATACGCCTTGTGGACCGTAAAACCGTTGACAGGAGTCTCTGCCTTGCGGAACATACCGTCCTGCATGACGTAAACCGGCGAGCCGGGGGAAGCATTGACCGCCGCATCGTTGACCGTCACGCCCTTCATGACGTTTTCCGTGATGGAGTAAGACATGTTGTCGTGCTCGCCGATCGTGTAATAGAAATCGGCAGGTGTGGATTCCTTGTCAAGAACTTTCAGCAACACGCCTGTTCCGGCAGGAATGTAACCATAGTTGCCGTTGACACCGCCTTTTAGGTCAACACTCGTCATCCGTACGTGATAAGAGCTTTTACCATAGTCGCCGCTGCCACGAAGAATGGGAGTACCAGCGACGAAAGCCGCCACCTTGACAGTGTGTTTTTGGGTCAGGTAATCGGAAAAGTCGGTATCGAACTCACGTGCGAACGTTCCATACTTGCGGTTTATCTTGAACGCCGCATTTCCGTCGCCCTGAATCTTGTAGTCCAATGCCTTCGCATAGTTGCTCCATGCCGCTTTATAGTCGGACAATTTCGACTTCTTCACATAGATTTTCTGCTCACAGTTTCCTGTTCCCGATGTTCCCCGGAAAAATTCACTGAAGGCAGCCCCGAGAGAGAAATACTTCTGCGAAAGTTTCGTGGCGGGCGCATTACCCGTGAAAATCACCTGTCTGATAGTCGTACTGACAGGACTGATGGTGCTTTGACCGTTGGCGGCAACACGCTTCGTCTTTGTCACGAAAGCCATGGCGCCAATGTAGTCTACAGCGGCCTTTACAACTACCTCCTTCATGTGCTCGTTGGCATTCTCAAAGGCATAATCGCCGATAAGCCCTACCTTGTAGGTCTTGGATGTACCGCCCTCATCCGTTTTCACCTGTTCGGGCAGGACAAAAGTCTTCACATCAGCAGTAGTGGAGAGGAAGTCGACTGTCGTGGGAGAAGTCGGGATATACTCGTCCGTGGCAGCCGAAGTGCCTTCGGCCTTGACCGTGAACGATGGCTTCAAGGTGAAATTCTTCCAGAACGGGTCACTCTTGTACTTGTCGAGGAGGCTCTTGCGTACATAGACCGTGATGTGACTCTTCGCATCGTCTGCAGCCACTTTTCCATTGTCGAACGACATGGTGTTTTCTCCCTGATCAATGCGGCTCCCCGGTATCATTTCATCGCAAAGCAGCGTCACCGTCTTCAGAGCCGGATTCAGTCCGAAAGCACGTATGCCGATCGCATTCACCTTGGCCGGAATGACAATATTCGTAAACCGATTGCCGCCTTCGTAGAAAGCATAGTTGCCGATCTTCGTAATGGACGGCGGCAGGAGGGTAAAGTCGGTGCGTGCCTTGCCCGGAGGGAATATCAGCAGTTCGCTCTTGTCCTTGCTCAGCAGAATACCCTGTACACTGGAATACTTCGGGTTGGCGGCATCTACATCTATGTTGGCGAGCTTCGAGTCGTACTTGAAAGCCTCCGGATGGATATTCGTACAACCTGCAGGCACATTCACACGCTCTAATACGTTACAGTTTTTAAATGCTTCCTTCTCAATGGACGTAACACTTGCAGGTATTTTGAGGCGCTTGATTCCACTGTTGGAAAAAGCACCCTCGCCAAAGGAGATAATCGTACTGTTATCTGCGAAATTCACTGTCCCCATTGCAGGAGTATTGCCAAAGGCATTGTCACCGATAGTCGTCACAGAAGCAGGGAAATCAAAAGACTTTAAATTCTCCAAATCAGCAAATGCACTGGATTCAATTGTCTTGAGTTTGCAGCTCCCCTGAAAATTGAAATTCGTAAGACTACTGCAGGCTACGAAAGCACCTTTCTTGATTGTTTCCAGTTGAGAGCCGTCAGGGACATTCACTGTTTTCAACTTGTCACACCCGGCGAATGCGGTTCCTAAAGTCTTCAATGACCTGGGCAGCGTTGCCGTAGTCAATCTTGGACACCACAAAAATGTTCTGCCCCGTAATTCGGTTATCTTCGATGGTTCTTCAAAGACAACGGTCTCGAGAAGAATTGCTCTGAATGCTTCAACCCCCAAGGACGTGATCCCTGCCGGTATCGTCATCTTCTCAATCTTTGCATCCATAAAAGCCTGTGTCCCTATTTCCGTTACACTGCTGGGAATTTTGTACTCTTTTTCCACCCGTCCTGTGGGGTAAGCGATCAGTTTTGTTTTGTCCTTATTGAACAACACCCCATCTTCATCCGAAGAATAATTCGGATTGCCGGGCTGGACAATATACTTCGTAAGTCCCTTCATGGACGCAAAAGCCCCTCTACCAATAGAGGTAAGACTACTTGGAATGGTGATTTCAGAAATATTATGACAGCCTGCCATGCAGTAATCACCCAATTTTTCTACTTGATTAAAATCTATCGATGTAAGTCTGTAAGCACAATAGAATGTGTAACCATACGGAATGGATTTCACACCATCGGGTACTTTGAATGTAGCATCCTCCTTGCCAGACGGATAATAAATCAGTTCGCTTTTGTCTTTATTGTACAACACACCATCCACACTGCAATAGTTGGGGTTACTGCCATCAACTTCAATCTCTTTCAAGGATGCCGGGTGATAAGAAAAAGTCGGCCAGCTTCCCATATAGATATATTCGACTGATGCCGGGATGATTAGTTTCTGCAAGGTAGAAGTTGTTCCTATAGCATATATAGCGATACTCTTAGTATTCGCATTGATTTCATACTTGCCGCCTGTAGCAGAAAAATCCATGCCGCAAGGAATGCAGATCAGTTTCTTATGCCCTTGGGTATAAAGCACACCGCCATCCGATATAAAGGCAGGATTCCCCGATTCAACCTTTATTTCCTTCAATTTAGGACAGCTACCCAACAGCACATTTGCCCGAGGTTCAATCTCCTTCACACTGGCAGGAAGTGTCAGGGAGGTTATATGGGACCTGTGAAAACAATAATTCGCTAACGTAGTAATCGTATTGGGAAGTTTCACCTCCGTCACCTCCTCGTCCCACACGGTGGGGTCATTCGAGTCGTATGCTCCTCCAATCTGTGTCACCGTGAAATAGACATCCTTGCCATCGAACACCTTGGCGGGGATTTCCACCGTCCCCTTGACTCCCCTCACGTTGTATACAGCCAGCTTAGGACTGGATGCGCTGGCGTCAATGACACGATAGGTAATGTAACCCTTTTCGTAGGGCATTTTAATGTAATTACCTACAACATAAGCCTTCGCTGCAATACCTCCCATCATCATAACGAGCAGAATGGCAGTTCGCAGACACATAAGGCGGGTAAACAAAGCCATCCTCAAGACGGCTCTTCTTCCGAATTTGTTTTGTTTTTCTCTCATGTTCTGTTTTGTTTCTCAATATAACAATTCAATTAACATCTATCAAACCGTTCAGTCATATGACTATGAAAGCTGGTGTTGCAAAGTTATGGAACAGCACGAAAAAACGCCGCACAAAGACCTTGAAATCTTTGTGCGGCGAGAGAGAATTGTCAAACCAGGCGGGAATTTACCCCCCCCGAAACAAAATTTAACAATCTGAAAACCAATTTATTACATACAATAACAGGTTTTTTGACATCAAGAAAATGTCATGCGCTGATATTCGTGTCATCTCCCTGCTGTTTCTGCCGGCGTATGTTGTAACGCATGGTGCGGATGCTGCCGTTGGAGACGTTCATGATCCGGGCAATCTCGGCGTCGTTGTAGCCCTTCTTCCAGAGGTAAAAGAAGATGGTGGGCTTCGCCGTCAGCTTCTCGCTCAGGGTGGCGAAGATGTCCGGATCGATGAAGCGTGCGTAACAGATGTAGCGTTCCAGCGTATCCTTGTCCCAGCCTTCCATCGTGGCCGTACCCCGTTCTATCGATTCATAGAGGGGTTTTCCGTCGATGATCCGGTCGGCCTGCGTCTTGGAGTATTCCTTCACCTGTCCCTTGAGCTTCCCTATCTCGTGCGTCTGCCGGTAGGTCTTCCGCCTGAGCTTTCCCAGCCGTTCGCGCGACCTGCGGATGTACCGCCGTGCCAGCAGGAACACATATCCGCCTGCCAGCAGGACGACGATGCCGGCGAACGTCATTCGCAGGCGGTTCTGCCGCTGGTTTTCCTGTTCCAGTTTGCGTGCGAGGTAATCGCGTTCCTGCACGGAGGCCTCGTTAAGCAGCCGGGCGTTGTGCCGTGCCAGTGCCGTGCCTACCGTGTCGAGCCGGCGGCGTGCGTGCAGTTCTTCGTCCTTTGCCCCCGTTTCGCTGTAGAACCGTGCCAGCGACCTGAGGAAACTTACCATCGGGGTGCGGTAGCTGCCGTCGGCACGGTAGAGGGAATCGGCCAGCGTCACGGCACGCTGCAGACATCGCTGGGCGTCGGCCGGGCGATGCTCCATCCATGCGATGCGTGCCAGGCCCAGCTGGGCATCCGGCATCCGTCCGTCGGCCATCAGGGCGTGTGAAAGATAGTATTTCGCCTTCGGCAGGTCGTTCTGTTCCAGGTAGTAGCTGCCGAACACCTCGTTGAAAATATCGAACCGGTGGTCGTTGAACTTCGCCCTTTCACGGATGGCGAGCCGCAGATAGTAGTCGGCGCTGTCCTTCTGGCCGTTCTGCCGGAAGATGGTGGAGATATCGTAGTGGGTGACGAGCTGCCCCACGGGGTCGTCCCTGCTGTCCATGAGCCTCACCATCTGCTGCATATAGCGGATGGCCATGTCGAAGTTGCCGAGCTGCTCGTAGACGGTGCTGAGCTGCTGGTAGAGACGTGCGCGGAACTCCGGGTCGTCATCGGGGAGGATGAGGAGGGCGTTCTCCAGCGCCACCATGCCTTCCACGGGCTTTCCGTAGCAGAGGTTGCTGATCATTCCCTGCCAGTAATAGCTCTCGGCCAGCTTCGGGCTGTCGTGCCGCTCCAGTTTCTGCACGGCGGCCGTGATGACGGAGTCGAGGCGGGGCGGGAAGCTCTGCGTCATATAGTTCAGAAAGAACTGCGCCTTGGCCTTGGCCAGCAGCATCCGTCCCTCTTCCTCGTCCGACAGGCCGCCACGAGCCAGTATGCTGTCAGTCCGGTGGAGGACGGCCGCTGCCAGTTTGGGGTTGTCCGACTCCTTCTCTATCTTCCGGAGGAAGGGGTTGCCGCTGCAGGCGGCAAGGAACACGATTGCCAGGAAAGCGATCCACAGGCTTCTGTTCGTGCTCTCGTTTTTCTTCCGGTTCATTCTGTCAGATCTGTTTTGTTCCATAGTCTGCAAAGTTAAACAATCTTTTGCAGACTATGGCTTTTTACCCGAGGTTTGCGTTTCCCTCCCGGCCTATTTGTATGATCCGGACAGTTCTTTGCTGTTTCCCGGCAAAGTCCGGCTGCATACGATTCGCCCTGCGGCCAAGAAATCAAGCAGTCCAATTCAGACCGAAGAGGGATGAAATCCGTCTTGATGACTTTTTGCTTTTTACCCTTTTCGTTTCCTAAATATCCACAATCATCCCAATCAGCAGATGCTATGCTTGAAACTCGTCCTGTTAGTACATATACACAAGGAAGAAGGTACTCTGACAGCCCATAGAAAGGGTAACAGAAAATCTTCCAAGCAAAGGTTTCCTTTGTTTTTATCACATGAGAAAGGGCCACTTGGACAGTGAAGTCCAGATGACCCTTCATTTAATTGTTTATCTGGGGAAATGCCGGCGTTGTTTCTGTTCCTCCTCATCTTCCATGGACAACTTGTAGTTCTCGATTTCCTGTTGGAGGTTCTTGGCGTGCTCCTTGAACATGAAGTCCCGGAACGGTACACTCGAATCTTCCTCCCTTGACTTCACCAAGGCATTGATATATTCGGCCTTGTCCTCTTTCAGAACTTTATTGGGAACCAACCCAAACTCATTCTGAAGATGATTCATGATCAACCTCGACATTCTGCCGTTGCCGTCTACCCATGGATGAATCGTCACGAGTTTCAGATGTGCGTCAAAACTCAGACAATACTGCCCATATACATCAGGATTCTTTAAGAGATGATCTCGTCTCTCATTCATCTCCCCGCAGAACTCTTTCAGCTTCTGTGGCACCTTCAGATAATTCATATAGGATTTTCCACCCTGTCCGGCTGTTACGTTTACCAGGCGTAAATCTCCTTTTGAAGAATCGAAGGTACCGCCAAGCGTGTTATATGTAGTACCGGTTCTCCGCATTACTATTGACGAAAGTTGCTTTAGCATATCAACAGAGAAGGGTGTATGTTCCTTTGCCAGTTCCATGCTTTGCTCATAAGCGTCTTTCAAGTCAAGGTTCATGTTTTGTTCTATGATGTTTTTCCCTTTGGCTGTAATGCCTTCGTCAAAGAGCAGCTGGTTCTCCACCTCGCTCATTGTTGAGCCTTCTATGGCCGTTGAATGCGTTATGATGGAATACAGACAAAACTTTCCATAATCTATCTGTTCCTGGAAGCCCAGTTTCCTATGTTCTTCCAGTATCTCGAGAAATTCTTGCTTATTCATAATCATCTTGCATTTATGACGGCAAATATACTAACTTATACGGAGTAATACAATTTTTTCTGCAAGAAAAAGCCCATCCTGCCGGATAACGCAGCATTAACGTTTATGATTTAAAACGAATATCCGCAAGTACGTGTCAAGGATACATAAGTCCGCAATTTTTATACCAAGGATTGATGGTCCAGGCAGAATAAACTTTGCTGACTGGGATGATTTCGGATATTCAAATTTACTTTTCCAACATTCCCTACCGGCCGGGAACAGGATTCCCAAGCCTTGGGAACAGAAGTCCCGACCGGTTGGGAACAGCATTCCCGACCGACTGGGAACAACTACCCCGACCGGCCGGGAAACCATAGAACCGGCAGAACAAGGAGAAGGGAGACGGCCTCAGAGCGGGCGGGCAGCCGCCTTCAGCCATGCTGCTTCAGCAGCGGAGAGGTAAGGGGAAAGCGTTTCACGGACACGGCGGTGGTAGCTGTTCAGCCATTGTCGCTCCTCCGCAGTCAGCATATCCGGCAGGACCGGCGTCGTGTCGATCGGTGCAAGGGTGAGCGTCTCGAACCCGAGGAACTCGCCGAAAGGCGTCGTCGCAGCGGGAACGATGAGCAGGGTGTTCTCGATGCGCACGCCGAACTTCCCCTCGAGATAGAGCCCCGGCTCGTCGGTGACGGTCATCCCCGCCCGGAGCGGTGCCGGCCGCCACTCCATGCGAATCTGGTGAGGACCTTCATGCACATTCAGATAACTTCCAACCCCATGTCCCGTTCCGTGCAGGTAGTTGTAACCCTCGCGCCACATCGGCTCGCGGGCAATGGCATCGATCTGCGAGCCGCACACCCCGGAGGGGAAACGGCACAGGGCAAGCTGGATGTGTCCCTTCAGCACCAGGGTGTAAATGCGCCGCTGCTCCTCTGTCAGCCGGCCCAGGGCAATGGTCCGTGTGATGTCTGTCGTACCGTCTTCGTACTGTGCCCCGCTGTCAATGAGCACCAGCCCGTGCGGCTCTATGGGGGCGTCCGTCGCCGGGGTCGCCTCGTAATGCACGATGGCACCGTGCGCCTCGTAACCCACGATGGTGTCGAAGGAGATGCCTTTGAAAAGCGGCTGTTCGGCACGCAGTGCCGTCAGCCTTCGGTCGAGCGACATCTCCGTCTGTCCGCCGGCCTCAACGGCAGGCTTCAGCCAGGCCAGGAATTTCACCATCGCAATGCCGTCGCGCAGCATGGCGGCACGGAAGCCGTCCTGCTCCACCCTGTTCTTGACGGCCTTCATCCCGGGGACAGGCGACTCGCCGAAGACGGCCTTGCCCCGCTGCAAGGCAGAGACCAGTATGTGGTTCGTGGTGGAGTCGTCGACGAGCAGGTGTCGCCCAGGGTAATGTTCCAGTCCCCCGGCAACCGCTCCGTAGGGTTCTACCGCAATATTCCCGGCTGCAAGACAGTGCCTCACCTCCTCCGGGAGTTTCTCCTCATTTATATATAAGGTGACGTTTCCAGGCGTTATCAGCAGGTAGGAGACGAAGACGGGGTTGCAGTGTACGTCGCTGCCGCGCAGGTTCAGCACCCAGGCAATCTCGTCCAGGGCAGTCACCAGCAGGCCGTCGGCCCCCCGGACAGCGAGGATCTTGCGGATCCGGCTTATCTTGCTTGCGGTCGTTTCGCCGGCATACTTCAAAGGATGGAGGCATACCTTATGGCCGGGTATCACCGGGCGGTCTGTCCATAGCGTCGCCATCGGGTCGGCATCTGTCCGCACCCGGATGTTCCCTCTTGTCGCCAGTTCCTGCGTCAGGGTGGCTACCTCTGCAAAGGAATTGACGTTGCCGTCCAGTCCGACGACGGGCTTCTCATACGCCGCCAGCTCGTCGGCAAGCCATTCGCACACCGTAGGCGTGCCTTCCACACGGAGCTTCATCAGCCGGTATTCCGTACCTGCCAGCTGTTCTGCGGCAGCGATGAAATAGCGCGAGTCCGTCCACAGGGCGGCGCGGTTGAGGGTGACGACGGCCGTCCCCGCCGATCCCGTGAAGCCGGAAATCCACTCGCGGCTCTTCCAGTGGTCGGCGACATACTCGCTGTTGTGCGGGTCGCTGCTCGGGAAGACGAAAGCGGAAAATCCGTTCGCCCGCATCCATTCCCGGAGGTTTTCAATTCGTTCGTTGATGGTCTGTTTCATATCATTGTCTGTTTAAGGTCGGTCGCAGTCAGAGCTTAAGGTGGGGTGTAAAACAGGGCGGGGCGGTCAGTCGAAGTAGGGATATAATTCTTTGAATCCTTCGACAATGTCCTTGATGAGACCAGGGTTCGCCGACAGTTCCTTCTTGTTTATCAGCAGGTACGCACTTTTGGCAAGATTATAATGATGTTCAAATTCTTCCGTGTTAAAGTAAGTCTGCATATATCTGCTATATACACGGAATATCTTAGTTTCCAATTCAGACTCACCGATTGAATTGGCTCCGATAAAGCCGAACGAAGCCTTGTCGTCCCGTGCTGCCACCTCTTTTTTCATAATCGCCATGCAGGTCTGGATACATTCTCTTGGCTCATTGAGTCCTGTCAGAATATTATATTTTCTGCTACTGTCCCTATGTGCTTTCAGGTGGAACTTGACGGCATAAAAATGTTGTCTATAAACCTCCACCCAAACCCAATAAGTCTGATGGCTCTTGCAGGACTTAAACGAATATAGGAGTTTATAGAGCAGAAAGCCCTGAGGTCCGTCCCAGGGCTCTTCTATCTTACTGACAAATCTGTAAGGATAATGATTCAGTCTCATGCCCAGAAAAGGTTAGGTGTTAAAACAGGCATCCAGTCTCAGTCTTCTGGCTTCCTGCTCCGGAACACGTACAAAGCCGTTACCGCTGAAGAGAATTTCTCTCTCTTCTGCAGAAAGGTAACTTGCGATTCTTTGAAGGTCTTCTAACTTCTTCTTCTCCTGGTATGCCTGTTTTCTGGCAATTCTTGATGCGAGGATTGATACTGTTGTTCCCATAAGCTCATTCTTTATCTGCTGCAAATATATGAATATTAGTTGATAATCCCAAATGTTTGGAGACTTTATTCCCAGGAGCATTGAGACCGCCAGGGTCATGTTTCCACGCCACCCCCGATCCGGCAGGCGGCCGTCAGCCGGAC
>SKDY01001557.1_pt1 | contig 10736 bp, 10 predicted proteins | sample 4826591 | NCBI WGS metagenome assembly SKDY01 (sample SAMN11008823, study PRJNA524170) | human gut metagenome | biome: Human fecal sample; material: Feces; isolation source: fecal sample from pouch patient p10, p22 | host: Homo sapiens | place: Israel: Tel-Aviv | collected 2016-06-15
GACTCAAGGGCGTGAATCAGCGGTAACAGACGTTTATCTTCACGGCCTTTTAAAATAAAGACTTCCTGAAAACGTTCAGGGGCGCGCTCCAGCAGGGCCTGCACTGCGTGGATGCCGTAAATCATTTCGCTCATTAATGTACTCGTTGTTTACGTTTTGCCTGATGCACTACGTTTATCCGGTCTACATGATCCCTGCAATATATTGAATTTGCGTGATTATGTAGGCCGGATAAGGCGTTCACGCCGCATCCGGCATGAACAAAGCGCATTTTGTCAGCAATCTAACCCTCTTCTGTTTGAAGAGGGCAATGATCACTCTGCCACTTTTTTCTTCGCCGCACGCTTCGCTTTGGTCGCTGCAGCTATTTTCTGCGTTTTCGCCGATGGCTTTTTCGCTTTTCTCGCGTCTTTCTTCGCTGCTTTCGGCTTCGTTTTTTTCTCACCGCGGAAGGCGCTGTCTGGCTCAAAGTTTACCTTTTTACCGACCTGACGACGCTTGCCGCCTTTTTTACCTGTATCGCCTTTTTTCGCTTTCTCGCGCGCCGTTTTACCGACGTTGCGCGGTGCGCGTTCGCTGGAGATCAGGCTAAAGTCGATTTTGCGCTCGTCCATATTAACCGCTTCGACGCGAACTTCCACGCGATCGCCCAGACGATAAGTCTGGCCGCTGGATTCACCCATCAGGCGTTGCCCTACCTGGTCAAAGCGATAGTAGTCATTGTCCAGCGAAGAGACATGGACCAGACCATCAATGAATAAGTCGTCCAGACGGACAAAGAATCCAAAGCCAGTGACGCTGGAAATTACGCCTTTAAAGACGTTACCTACCTGGTCGAGCATAAAGTCACACTTCAGCCAGTCAGCCACATCGCGCGTTGCTTCGTCGGCACGACGTTCCGCCATCGAACAGTGCTGACCCAGTTGCAGCATCTCTTCCATCGAATAATGGTAGCCACCGGTTTCAGTGGTGTTGCCCTGATGCCCCTGCTCTTTCGCCAACAGATACTTAATGGCGCGGTGCAGCGTCAGGTCAGGATAACGACGAATCGGCGAAGTAAAGTGCGCATAGGACTGCAATGCCAGACCGAAGTGACCACGGTTTTCCGGATCGTAAATCGCCTGTTTCATCGAGCGCAGCAGCATGGTTTGCAGCATTTCTGCATCAGGACGATCGGCAACCGACTCCAGCAGCTCCGCGTAGTCGCGCGGTTCCGGCTTGTTACCGCCCGGCAGTTCCAGCCCCAGCTCTGCCAGCACTGAACGGAAAGAGGTAATCGCTTCGGTGCTCGGCTTGTCGTGAATACGGAACAGTGCCGGTTCTTTCGCTTTCTCAACGAAACGCGCCGCCGAGATATTCGCCAGAATCATGCACTCTTCAATTAACTTGTGCGCGTCGTTACGCTGGGTCTGTTCGATACGCTCAATACGGCGTTCAGCGTTGAAAATGAACTTCGCTTCTTCGCTCTCAAATGAGATCCCGCCGCGTTCTTCACGGGCTTTATCCAGCACTTTATAGAGGTTATGCAACTCTTCGAGATGCTTAACCAGCGGGGCGTACTGCTCGCGCAGATCCTGATCGCCCTGCAGAATATGCCAGACTTTGGTGTAGGTCAGACGCGCGTGAGAGCTCATCACCGCTTCGTAGAATTTGTAGCCAGTCAGGCGGCCTTTCGACGAAACCGTCATCTCGCACACCATACACAGGCGGTCTACCTGCGGATTGAGCGAGCACAGACCGTTAGAGAGCACTTCCGGCAGCATCGGGATAACCTGCGAAGGGAAGTACACCGACGTACCACGGTTACGCGCTTCTCTGTCCAGCGGCGTTGGCGGACGCACATAGTAGCTGACGTCAGCAATCGCGACCCATAAACGCCAGCCGCCGCCGCGTTTTTTCTCGCAGTAAACTGCATCGTCAAAATCACGGGCGTCTTCGCCATCAATGGTGACCAGCGGTAAATCGCGCAGATCGACACGGCCCGCTTTTGCTTCTTCCGGCACTTCTTCTTTCAGCCCGGCAACCTGTTGCTCAACAGCCTGCGGCCAGATGTACGGAATTTCATGGGTACGCAGAGCGATATCAACCGCCATGCCGGTGCCCATATTGTCGCCCAGCACTTCGACGATTTTACCCACCGCTTTGGTACGGCGAGTCGGGCGTTGGGTCAGTTCAACTACGACCACAAAGCCCATCCGCGCGCCCATGATCTGATCGGGCGGGATTAAGATATCGAAGCTCAGACGGCTATCGTCAGGAACCACAAAGCCGACGCCCGCTTCGGTAAAGTAGCGACCAACAATCTGGCTGGTTTTTGGCACCAGTACGCGGACAATACGCGCTTCACGACGACCTTTACGGTCAGCGCCCAGCGGCTGAGCCAGCACCTGATCGCCATGAATGCAGGTTTTCATCTGCTCGCTGGAGAGATACAAATCATCTTTACGCCCTTCAACCCGCAGAAAGCCGTAGCCATCACGGTGGCCAATAACGGTACCTTTCACCAGGTCGAGGCGTTCCGGCAGCGCATAGCACTGACGACGAGTGAAGACCAGTTGACCATCGCGCTCCATCGCGCGCAGGCGGCGACGCAGGCCTTCAAGCTGCTCTTCGCCTTCAATGTGCAGTTCTACCGCCAGCTCATCACGGCTGGCCGGTTTTTCACGTTTGGTTAAATGTTCGAGGATAAATTCCCGACTAGGGATGGGATTCGCGTATTTTTCAGCTTCGCGTTCCTGGAAAGGATCTTGTGACATCTCGGTTCCTCCGTTGTCATCTCTGATGAAGATTTTCGTCACTCCACCAGCAATAATTTATAAAGCGGTTGATTCTCTTCAACCAAATCGGCAAGCGTGTAGTTATCCAGTTCCGTAAGAAAACTTTGCACGGCCTTAGAAAGCGCCTGTTTCAACCGACAGGCAGGTGTAATGTGGCAAAACTCACTGCTGCAATTCACCAGCGATAAGGGCTCCAGCTCGCGCACCACATCACCAATACGTATCGCACTCGCCGGTTTACCCAGGCGAATGCCGCCATTTTTTCCACGAACAGCAGTCACGTAGCCGGCACGACTAAGTTGATTGATTATTTTGACCATATGATTACGGGAGACGCCGTAGACGTCAGTCACTTCAGAAATACTGGTCATCCGCCCTTCTGGCAATGACGCCATGTAGATCAGCGCACGTAATCCGTAATCAGTGAAACTCGTTAACTGCACATCAACCTCAAAAGGGAAATCGGGAAAAAATACATTTATATTGATGATAAACCAGCCACAAGCTGTGTCGCTAATTTATTTCAGTTCGGGGAAGGAAAAAAGCGAGGATTTAACACTGTGTCGGATAGCGTAATGGCTTAACCGACACAGCAATGTATCACACTGTTAGCCCGGCAGGCAAAATATCTGCCAGGCGTACCAGAATTACGCGTCGAACGGGTCGCGCAGAATCATGGTTTCAGTACGATCCGGACCGGTAGAGATGATATCGATCGGCACACCGGTCAGCTCTTCAATACGTTTGATGTAGTTCAGCGCCGCCTGCGGCAGGCCGCTACGATCTTTCACGCCGAAGGTGGATTCAGACCAGCCCGGCATGGTTTCGTAAATCGGCTCTACACCTTTCCAGTCGTCAGCTGCCAGCGGAGTGGTAGTCACTTCACGACCATCCGGCATACGGTAAGCCACACAGAGTTTCACCTCTTTCAGGCCATCCAGAACGTCCAGTTTAGTCAGGCAGAAGCCAGACAGGGAGTTCAGCTGTACCGCACGACGAACGGCAACGGTGTCCAGCCAGCCGGTACGACGACGACGACCCGTAGTTGCGCCGAATTCGTTACCCTGCTTGCAGAGGAACTCGCCAGTTTCATCAAACAGTTCAGTCGGGAACGGACCTGCACCCACACGAGTGGAGTAAGCTTTGAGGATACCCAGAACGTAATCAACATAACGCGGGCCCAGGCCGGAACCGGTCGCCACGCCACCAGCAGTGGTGTTGGAAGAAGTTACGTACGGATAAGTACCGTGGTCGATATCCAGCAGCGTACCCTGCGCACCTTCAAACATGACGAAATCGCCACGCTGACGCGCCTGGTCGAGCAGGTCAGAAACGTCAACCACCATAGAAGTCAGGATGTCGGCAACAGCCATCGTATCATCCAGAACTTTCTGGTAATCAACCGCTTCAGCTTTGTAGTAGTTAACCAACTGGAAGTTGTGATATTCCATCACTTCTTTCAGTTTTTCAGCGAAGGTTTCTTTGTCGAAAAGGTCGCCAACACGCAGACCGCGACGTGCCACTTTATCTTCATAAGCAGGCCCGATACCACGACCGGTGGTGCCGATCGCTTTCGCGCCACGCGCTTTCTCACGCGCGTTATCCAGCGCAACGTGATAATCAAGGATCAGCGGACATGCTTCAGACAGCAGCAGACGCTCACGAACGGGGATGCCACGGTCTTCCAGTTCTTTCATCTCTTTCATCAGCGCGGCCGGAGACAGCACAACACCGTTACCGATGATGCTGGTTACATTCTCGCGGAGAATACCTGATGGAATAAGATGGAGAACGGTTTTTTCACCGTTGATTACGAGAGTATGGCCTGCGTTGTGACCGCCCTGGTAGCGTACAACATATTTAGCCCGTTCAGTCAGAAGATCGACGATCTTACCTTTACCTTCGTCACCCCATTGGGTGCCCAGTACGACGACGTTGTTACCCATTTTTCAAAATCACCGTTTGCTTAAAAATGGATTCTACCATCGCTTTTTCAGAGTTACAGCACTTTTTGCACTCAAAAATGACCTCGATCAGTCTGTTTTTTGTTCAGCCAATCGTTTTCCTCAACATGTAGTAGACCACAACGCCCGCAACCACAAGTCCACCGCCAAAACGACGTAAAATATTATCGGGCAAATTGGTCATCGCAGAGATCATCTTCTTCCATGCCTTCGGGTAAAGCATCGGCCCTAAACCTTCCAGTACCAAAACCAGGGCAAGCGCCAGCCAGATTGTCGAATTCATTCATTATCCTTATAGAAAAAGAAAACCACCGACATCCCTGAGGATGCGGTGGCTTTATTGACCTGTACCGCAGTCGTTATATTAACGCGTTGCGGAAGTCGGCGTCTTCATGTAGCGGAAGAAATCGCTATCCGGGCTCATGACCATCACGTCCTGATTGCCAGAGAAGCTGTTCTCATAAGCACGCAGGCTACGGATGAATGCGTAGAAGTCCGGATCTTTACTGAATGCATCAGCAAACAGTTTGGCTGCTTCGGCATCGCCTTCACCACGCATGATACGGCCCTGACGCTCAGCTTCTGCCAGCGTTCTGGTCACTTCATAGTCGGCAGTCGCGCGCAGTTTTTCCGCTTCTTCCTGACCTTGTGAACGGTGACGACGCGCTACCGCTTCACGCTCGGCGCGCATACGGTTGTAGATCGCTTCAGACACTTCGGTCGGCAGGTTGATCTGCTTGATACGCACATCGACAACTTCAATACCCAGCGCCGCCATACTGTTCGGGTTGATGACCGGAACTTTGCCCTTCGTCTCAGCCGTTACGCGCTCTGCCGCTTCGGCAATGGCGTTATCTGCCGCCGGGGTAGTAACTTCATCTTCTGTACCCGCAGAACCGGAGTTCAGCGCGTCACGTACTTCGAGGGTCAGACGACCACGGGAATCAGTGACGATATCTTTCACGTCCAGGCGACCAATTTCAGAACGCAGACGGTCAGAGAACTTACGTTTCAACAGCACTTCCGCTTGCGAAATGTCGCCACCACCCGTTGCCAGGTAGTAACGGCTGAAATCGCTGATGCGCCATTTGATGTAAGAGTCGACGATCAGGTCTTTCTTCTCTTTGGTCACAAAGCGGTCGGCCTGGTTGTCCATGGTCTGAATACGTGCGTCGAGCATTTTCACCGTTTCAATGAACGGTATCTTGAAATGCAGACCCGGCTCATAAACCAGAGGTTTGTTGTCATCGTCACGCAGTACCTTACCAAAACGCAGCGTAATACCGCGCTCACCTTCTTTGACGACAAAGACAGACATGTAAAGCACTACCAGCACGATGATGATAATCGCGATAACTGACTTACGCATCGTTATTCCCCCTGACGCTGGTAGTCGTTACGCTGCGCGTTGGCGCGGCGTTGGTCCATAATATCGCCCTGACTGGTGGACGACGTGTTGCTTGCTCCACTGGTTGTGGAGGAAGAGGCTGGCGGCAGACGCAGCAGATTGCTGGCACCGTTATCGCTCTTCGCCGCAGGGGCGTTACCACCTTTCAGCATCTGGTCTAACGGCAGAACCATCAGGTTGCCACCTTTATCGTTAACCAGCACTTTGCGGGTGTTGCCCAACACTTTTTCCATCGTCTCGATATACAGACGCTCGCGAGTAATTTCCGGCGCGGCTTTATATTCCGGCAGAAGTTTAGCAAAGCGCGCCACTTCACCCTGAGCTTCCAGGATGGTCTGGGCCTTGTACGCACGCGCCTCTTCGAGGATACGTTGCGCCTGACCGTTCGCACGCGGCTGAACTTCGTTGGTATACGCTTCTGCTTCACGAATGTATTGCTGTTCGTTTTCACGCGCGGCAATCGCATCGTCAAACGCCGCTTTTACTTCTTCCGGCGGACGAGCAGCCTGGAAGTTGACGTCCAGCAGCGTGATACCCATATCATACGGACGAATCGTCTCTTCCAGTTCGCGCTGAGTATCGCTACGAATCACGGTACGACCTTCCGTCAGAATGCGGTCCATGGTGTATTTACCGATAACTCCACGCAGGGCGCTGTCGGTAGCCTGACGCAGGCTGTCATCCGGGCTGGTCACGCTATACAGATATTTTTCCGGATTGGTGACGCGGTACTGCACGTTCATCTCAACGCGCACTACGTTCTCGTCCGACGTCAGCATCACACCAGAAGCGGCCAGTTCACGCACGGCTTCCACGTTCACCGGTTTGACTTCGTCGATAAACGTCGGTTTCCAGTTCAGACCCGGCTCAACCAGATGGCTGAATTTACCAAAGCGTGTTACCACGCCGCGTTCGGCTTCTTTAATGGTATAGAAACCACTGGCCGCCCAGATAATGACAATCGCTGCCGCTGCGATGGTAACGACACGACCGCCAAGCTGCGGGCGCGGGCCTTGCGATGAACTGCCACCGCCAGATCCGGTGCCTTTACCGCCGCCCAGACCACCGAGCTTTTTGCTCAGTTTGCGGAAGATATCATCTAAATCAGGTGGCCCTTGATCGCGACCGCCTTTGTTTCCATTTCCCTCAGAGTTGCCGCCAGGTTTGCTGCTTCCCCACGGGTCGCGGTCTTGTCCGTTATTACCGGGCTGATTCCACGCCATGTTTGTGCTCCATATTTGTTATGCGGTGATCCCTGTTGTCTTTCGACGCCAGAGGATATGACTCCACGCTTCAGACGCTACGCCGTTAGATCAGGTAATCGATCAACGCCGGTTCTTGTTTACAGAGGCGACGCCAGTCAACGATCGGCATACGAACTTGCAGACTTACGCTGCCGTCCTCCTCCATCCACTCTTTTTCTATTGCCTGAAGCTGATAAAAACGACTTCTCAGACGCCCTTCCTGCGGTGGCAGACGCAATGTATGCTGCGCCACCTCGCCGGAAAGCCGCTCCGTCAAAGCCTGAAAAAGCTGTGGTATCCCCGCTCCGGTCTGTGCGGAAAGCCAGACACGGATCGGTTTGTTCTCTTCGTCCCGATCAATACGCGGTTCGAAATCTTCCAGCATATCGATCTTGTTCATCACCAGCAGGGTTGGGATCTCGTGAGCGTCGATCTCTTCAAGAACCGTATTCACCGCTTCGATGTTTTCTTGTACACGCACATCCGCCGCATCAATGACGTGCAGCAGTAATGTGGCTTGCCGCGTCTCTTGTAACGTAGCTTTAAATGCTGCCACCAGATCGTGCGGCAGGTGGCGAATAAACCCTACGGTATCTGCCAACACGGTTTCACCGACATCTGCAACGTCAATACGCCGCAACGTCGGGTCGAGGGTGGCAAACAACTGGTCTGCCGCGTAGACCCGCGCTTCGGTGATGCGATTGAAAAGGGTAGATTTACCGGCGTTGGTATATCCCACCAGCGAAACAGTAGGAACGTCGGCTTTGATACGCGATTGCCGCCCCTGCTCACGCTGCTTTTCAACTCTTTCCAGGCGCGACTGTATCTGCACGATGCGATTACGCAACAAACGACGGTCGGTTTCGAGCTGGGTTTCACCCGGACCACGCAAACCTATCCCGCCTTTCTGTCTTTCAAGGTGGGTCCAGCCACGCACCAGGCGCGTAGCCAGATGGCGCAGCTGCGCCAGCTCAACCTGCAACTTACCCTCATGGGTACGCGCACGTTGGGCGAAAATATCTAAAATAAGGCCGGTGCGGTCGATAACACGACACTCGCACAAACGCTCCAGGTTACGCTCTTGCGCCGGGCTCAGGGCATGGTCAAAAAGAACGACCGAAGCACCCGTCGCTTTGACAGCTTCCGCAATTTCAACTGCTTTACCTTCACCTACAAAATACTTTGGGTGCGGCGCTTTACGGCTACCGGTAATCACCTGCAATGCTTCGACACCGGCGGAAGAGACCAGAGATTCAAACTCCTGGAGGTCTTCCATATCTTTGTCTTGCGTAAAATAGATGTGTACCAGTACCGCCTGCTCACCAGCATCATAACGGTCAAACAAGCGTATAACCCTCTAAATAGATCAGCGGGGAACGCAGGATCGCTGGCTCCCCGTGTAAAAAAAACAGCCCGAAACCTTATTCGGTTTCTTCGCTGTCCTGTTGCGCGGAAGTATTCTGCGCGCTGCTACCATGATGGTAGTTACTGCTGGTACCGCCACCGGCGTTGTTACTGTGATGAGAAACCGGGCGAGACGGGACAACAGTAGAAATCGCGTGCTTGTAAACCATCTGGCTGACCGTGTTTTTCAACAGGATCACGAACTGATCAAAAGACTCGATTTGCCCTTGCAGCTTAATACCATTCACCAAATAAATAGAAACTGGAACACGTTCCCGACGCAGTGCGTTCAGGAACGGATCTTGTAAAGATTGCCCCTTAGCCATTCTCTCTTTTCCTTATATGCTTATTTGTACTTTGAACCTTTCGATTCTGAAAAAATTGCGCACGATACGTCTCAATTGTACACATTCAGCCTGCGATAGCACCAACAACCTGTAATACTTCGTCACGCGCCTGTTCTGGTTTTTCACTATCAAGCCAGTGAACCCCTTCCCAACCACGCAGCCAGGTTATCTGCCGCTTCGCCAACTGTCTCGTGGCGCAAACACCTCGATAAACCATTTCATCGTATGAGATTTCGCCTTCAAGGTAAGACCACATCTGGCGATAACCCACGCAACGAATGGAAGGCAAGTCCGTATGCAAATCTCCTCGGGCAAAAAGCGCCCGGACTTCTGCTTCAAAACCTGAAGCCAACATCTGATGAAAACGCTGCTCAATGCGTTGATGGAGCAGTTCACGGCTCGCCGGGGCGATGGCGAACTGATGCACCTGATACGGTAGAGCGTCTCCTGACGTTTGCGTCAGTTCCGTTAAAGTTTTACCCGAAATGAAAAAAACTTCCAGTGCCCGGGAAAGCCTTTGTGGATCATTTGGATGAATCCTTGCTGCCGCAACCGGATCGATCTCCTGAAGTTGACGATGCAATGACTCCCAACCTTGCTCTGCCGCCTGTTGCTCAATTCTGGCCCGCACTTCCGGGTCTGCCGACGGTAGCGGCGACAACCCTTCCAGCAATGCCTTGAAATACAACATCGTACCGCCCACTAACAGTGGGATCCGCCCCGCCGCGGTGATATCGGCCATTTCCGCCAGCGCATCGCGGCGAAAATCAGCAGCCGAGTAAGCCTGCGACGGATCGCGAATATCCAGCAATCGGTGCGGCGCGGCGAGTAACTCTTCAGCGTTCGGCTTCGCCGTCCCGATATCCATCCCTTTGTAAATAAGGGCAGAATCAACGCTTATCAACTCTACTGGTAAAATTTTACGCAGCTCAATGGCTAACGCCGTTTTACCGGAGGCCGTCGGCCCCATCAAAAAAATCGCCTTAGGCAGGCTCGCCTTACTGATATCACTCATCTTTCAGGGCTTTTATCGCCGGATGTAAATCAACAGATTGTAACAGACCACCCGGCGGCGTTTTCACAAGTTGCGGACATAACCGTTCCACGTCCGCCAGCAGGGTTATGGCCTGTGCCATTGACCACTGCGCATGTTCGCTCATCAGATTTCGTGCAATCCACTGCGCAATATTGCCAGGTTCGAATACGGACTGCTTCGCCAGGTAGCCTATCAGTTCAGGAATCAAGATTTGTAAATTTTGTTGGCGTAAGGGTAAAGGCACGGCCCTGATGGTCACATGCTGTGCATCTGACTGGAAATCAATACCCAATTCCGCCAGGGCAGACTGCGCTTTTTCTAATGCCGATTTTTCTTCGCCAGAAACTTTTAGCCGCAACGGAATCAGCAACGGCTGGGCGCAAACTGGCGCTTCACCCGGCGTCAGTTGCGCCTGACGCAGCCAACGTTCTGCCACTGGCAAGGCTAAAAGTGAAATGTTGCCGTCGCGCTCCAGCAACGCACAGTCGGAATGGACGATAGTCAGTACCCGACCAAAACTCTGACTGTTCGCCGCAAGTGCAGGTTCCTGCGGTTC
>SKDY01002132.1_pt1 | contig 10717 bp, 9 predicted proteins | sample 4826591 | NCBI WGS metagenome assembly SKDY01 (sample SAMN11008823, study PRJNA524170) | human gut metagenome | biome: Human fecal sample; material: Feces; isolation source: fecal sample from pouch patient p10, p22 | host: Homo sapiens | place: Israel: Tel-Aviv | collected 2016-06-15
ATCTTGGCCTTCGTTGTGTCCTTCCTATTGACCCTACGCGTCGACTAAGAGCTAGCTTTGATGGATTCGCCTTTCGAGGCGAAAAACACAAGACGCATGCAATAGGAGAAAAAACGATATGGATGAACAAACCCAATTAAAGGATTCGATCTTGGCACAAGCCCACGAAAAAGGGCGTAAACTCTTAGAAGAGGCCAAGGAAACCATCCTAAAAGAAGAGACTGCGCAAGAAGAGCGTTTGATCCAAGACAAACTTAATCAACGCTCCGAGCAGCTCAAGCGGATTCAACGTCAATTGCAACGTGAAACCCAACAAATCGAAAATAAAAAACGCCAATCAACCCTTGTCACCAAGCAACGAGTCTTAAAGGATCTCTTTGCAGATGCTTATGAAGCGATGGTGGCTTGGCCCCTTGAAAAGGAAATGCAGTTTGTAGATGCGGTCTTAGAGCGCTATCAGGGACAAGTTGTGACCCTGACCTTCGGGGCGGTGAGCGCTGCTAAATTTGATTCAGCAGCTCTCGAGAGATTGAAGCAGACGCATCAGAATGTGACGGTTGCAGATGCAACGATCCCAGCTCAAGCAGGTTTTGTCTTGTCGGTTGGGAAGATTGATGACAACTATCTCTACCGTGATTTGGTGGATTCCATTTGGGAGCAAGAAAGCTACCAGATGGCAGCCAGCATTTTCACAGATGAAGAGAACTAGGAGGTTGCAATGAGCGAACGGACCTATTCTCAAGTCAATACAGGAATCAGCGTACGTGAGGCTAGTTTTGTCAGTCCCAGTCAGTTCGAGCAGTTGCTTGCAAGTCCCTCAAGCGAGAGCCGAGAAGGCTTGTTGCAGGGGACGCCTTATGCTTTAGACAGCCACGAGATCAAGGATTTATCAGCCCTTGAAGCCCGCCTGATGGCAGCCTTGTTGGCAGAATACCAATGGGCTTTTGAGGTAAGCCCTCAGTCAGACTTGGTTAGCCTGTTTACCTTGAAATACACCTATCATAATCTCAAGGTTTATCTAAAACACAAGGCGACAGAGCGCAAGTTGGGGCACTTATTGATCCCTATCGGTCCTTATTCTCTCGATGTGCTCGAGCATTTGGTGGCGACCTTTTCTGCAGAGCATTGCCCAGCCTTTATGGCGGAAGAAGTGGCTGCAACCTGGCAAGAATTCCAAGACTATCAGGACTTGCGGGTTCTCGAAATCGGGATGGACTTAGCTTATTTTAAACACCTGAGATACTTAGGGGACAGTCTAGATCATCCGATTCTGAAGCAGTTGGTGGACGTGACCATTGACTTTTACAATGCGATTACAGTTAAGCGGGCCTTGGATCAGCAAAAACCGCATAGCTTTATGCACCAATTACTTTCAGATGAAGGGAGCCTCAGTGCCCATCAGGTGATCGACCTGCTAGAATCCGGTCAGTGGTTGACCTGGTTTTATCAAGTCAATCCGCTAGAGTACGATCTCGCTTTAGAGACTTATGAAGAAAAGATGCGCACCGGTCAACTAAAGACCGTAGAGTTGGAGTATTTAGAGAGTTTGGTGAAATTCAGTCTTCTAGACGCTGGCCGTTTTGAAGTCGATGGACCACTCCCTCTTGTTCGTTATCTTTACGGAAAAGAGTTAGAGGTGACCAACCTTCGTTTGGTCCTCTCTGGTTTGGACAATGGTTTTCCGCTAGCAGAAATCAAAGAAAGGATGAGACCGATTTATGGACAAACAGACCTATAAGATCGCCGTTGTGGGCAATCGGGACGCCATCCTTCCTTTTCGCCTGATTGGCTTTCAAACCTATCCGGTCACAGAGCCGCAAGAAGCGATCAATACCTTGCGAAAACTCAGTCGGGAAAACTTCGGGATTATCTACCTGACAGAGGATATTGCTCAGGCCATTCCAGATACAGTGGCTTTTTACGACCAGCAGCTGACACCGGCTCTGATCCTTATCCCGACCCATAGAGGGACTACAGGACTCGGCCAACAGCGGATTCGTGATAATGTCGAAAAAGCAGTAGGACAGGATATTTTATGAGAACAAATGAATTTGGCCAAGCGATTGGCGATGCACTGCCGGATTTTACTCCGGGGCGTCTGCCAGCTATTGAGCGGATCGAAGGTCGCTATACCGTGATCGAGCGCCTCTCAAAAGAAAAACATGGAGCAGATCTTTATCAGGTCTACGGGCCGGACTCTCCAGCAGCGATGTGGACCTTTCTGTTCAAAGGCCCTGCCCGCAATGAAGAGGAGTGGGACCACTTATTAGATGATCTCATGACAGCCCAAGGTCGCTTTTACTATGCGATTGTAGACAAAGATTCAGGCAAGGCTTTGGGGACTTTCTCTCTCATGCGGATCGATCAAGCCAACCGGGTGATCGAAGTCGGAGCAGTGACCTACTCACCAGCGCTACAAAAGACACGCATGGCTACGGAAGCCCAGTATCTGTTAGCGCGCTACGTGTTTGAAGATTTAGGCTACCGCCGCTATGAGTGGAAATGCGATGCCTTAAACCAAGCATCTCGCAAAGCAGCTGAGCGCTTAGGGTTCACCTATGAAGGCTGTTTCCGTCAGGCTGTTGTTTATAAAGGTCGGACCCGTGATACAGACTGGTTGTCCATCATTGACCAAGAATGGCCAGCTATCAAACAGCGCTTCGAAGCCTGGTTGGATCCAAGCAATTTCGATGCCAATGGCCAACAAAAGCAATCTCTAAGAGAGATAGCACAAAAGTAAAACAAAGAAACAAAGGATTCCCAGGAGGAATACATGACTCAAGGAAAAATTATCAAAGTTTCCGGTCCCTTGGTGGTTGCATCAGGGATGCAGGAGGCCAATATCCAAGACATTTGCCGGGTCGGCGATCTTGGTTTGATTGGCGAAATTATTGAGATGCGGCGGGACGAAGCCTCTATCCAAGTATATGAAGAAACGTCTGGAGTCGGTCCAGGAGAACCAGTGGTCACAACCGGAGCCCCCCTTTCTGTTGAATTGGGACCAGGCTTGATCTCTCAGATGTTTGACGGGATCCAACGCCCCTTGGAACGCTTCCAAGAAGTTACTGCCAGTGACTTTTTGGTTCGGGGGGTGCAAGTTCCAAATCTAGATCGGGACACCAAATGGGCCTTCGAACCAAGCGTGACTGAAGGGACAGAAGTGGTTGCAGGAGACATCGTCGGTACCGTTCAAGAGACCAATATGGTGGAGCACCGCATCATGGTACCCTTTGGTGTGAGTGGACGTGTGACCAAGATCGCAGCAGGTTCTTACACAGTGGAAGAGCCAGTCTATGAGATCGAGCAGGCAGATGGTAGCCTCTTTACTGGGACCCTGATGCAAAAATGGCCGGTTCGTCGAGGCCGTCCCTTTGCACAAAAACTCATTCCAGTAGAGCCTTTGGTTACCGGTCAACGGGTCATCGATACCTTCTTCCCTGTGACTAAGGGTGGAGCTGCAGCTGTTCCTGGTCCTTTCGGAGCTGGAAAGACAGTTGTGCAACACCAGGTGGCTAAGTTTGCCAATGTAGACATCGTAATTTACGTTGGTTGTGGAGAACGTGGAAATGAAATGACGGACGTTCTGAATGAATTTCCAGAATTGATCGATCCAACGACTGGTCAATCCATTATGCAACGGACTGTTCTGATCGCCAACACTTCGAACATGCCAGTAGCGGCGCGGGAAGCTTCCATCTACACAGGGATTACCATTGCCGAATACTTCCGCGATATGGGCTACTCCGTTGCCATCATGGCGGACTCTACTTCTCGTTGGGCAGAAGCTCTCCGTGAAATGTCTGGTCGTCTAGAAGAAATGCCAGGGGATGAAGGCTACCCAGCCTATCTTGGTAGCCGGATCGCCGAATACTACGAGCGTGCAGGTCGGGTCAAGACACTTGGAACCACTGCGCGCGAAGGTTCGATTACCGCTATCGGTGCCGTTTCCCCTCCGGGTGGAGACATTTCAGAGCCGGTAACGCAAAATACCTTGCGAATTGTTAAGGTCTTCTGGGGCTTAGATGCTCAATTGGCCCAACGTCGTCACTTCCCGGCCATCAACTGGTTGAGTTCTTATTCACTTTACCAAGATGAAGTCGGTCGCTATATCGATCTACATGAACAAATCAGCTGGTCTGAAAAAGTGACCCGCGCTATGAATTTGCTTCAAAAGGAAAGTGAATTGCAAGAAATCGTCCGCTTGGTTGGTCTAGATTCCTTGTCTGAAAAAGACCGCTTGACCATGAATGCGGCTAAGATGATCCGTGAAGACTACCTGCAACAAAATGCCTTTGATGAGGTCGATACCTATACCTCTTTCAGCAAGCAGGTGGCCTTGTTGACCAACATTTTGACCTTTGATCAAGAAAGTCAAAAAGCACTAGAATTAGGAGCTTACTTCACAGAAATCATGGAAGGAACCGTGGCTCTTCGAGACCGCATTGCCCGTAGCAAGTTCATCCATGAGGATCAGTTGGCAACCATTCAAGCCCTGAAAGAAGAAATCGTAGAAACCCTACACCAAATCGTCGCAAAAGGAGGAGTAGACAATGAGCGTGATTAAAGAATACCGTACTGTCAGCGAAGTTGTTGGCCCCTTGATGATTGTCGATCAGGTCGAAGGAGTTCACTACAATGAACTAGTAGAAATCAAGCTTCATGATGGAACGACCCGTCAGGGACAAGTCCTCGAAGTCCAAGAAGACAAGGCTATGGTCCAGCTCTTTGAAGGATCTAGCGGGATCAACTTGGAAAAAGCCAAAGTCCGCTTTACCGGACGTCCCCTAGAACTTCCTGTGTCTGAAGACATGGTCGGACGCATCTTTAACGGGATGGGCAAACCCATCGATGGCGGTCCAGAGATTATCCCAGAGAAGTACTTGGACATTGATGGACAAGCCATCAACCCTGTTTCACGGGACTATCCGGATGAATTTATCCAGACAGGAATCTCAGCCATTGACCATTTGAATACCTTGGTTCGGGGCCAAAAACTCCCAGTATTCTCAGGTTCTGGTCTTCCTCACAAGGAGTTGGCGGCTCAGATTGCTCGTCAAGCGACGGTTCTTAATTCGGAAGAAAACTTCGCCGTGGTCTTTGCGGCTATGGGAATCACCTTTGAAGAAGCCGAGTTCTTTATGAACGACCTTCGGGAAACCGGTGCGATTGACCGCTCTGTCCTCTTCATCAACCTAGCCAATGACCCAGCTATCGAGCGGATTGCGACTCCTCGGATCGCCTTGACAGCTGCCGAATATTTGGCCTATGAAAAAGACATGCACGTCTTGGTTATCATGACGGATATGACCAACTACTGTGAAGCCCTTCGGGAAGTATCTGCTGCCCGCCGGGAAGTTCCAGGACGTCGGGGCTATCCAGGTTACCTCTATACTAACCTCTCAACCCTCTACGAACGTGCAGGACGCTTGGTTGGAAAGAAAGGATCTGTGACCCAAATTCCGATCCTCTCCATGCCAGAAGATGACATCACCCACCCCATCCCTGACTTGACAGGCTACATCACCGAAGGACAGATTATTCTGTCCCGCGATCTCTACAATAGTGGTTACCGCCCACCGATTAATGTTCTTCCATCCCTTTCTCGTTTGAAGGACAAGGGTTCTGGTGAAGGCAAGACTCGGGAAGACCATGCGGCGACCATGAACCAGCTCTTTGCGGCTTACGCCCAAGGAAAACAAGCCAAAGAACTGGCTGTAGTGCTTGGGGAGTCTGCCTTGTCAGATACCGACAAGCTCTATGTTAAATTTACAGACCGCTTTGAGCAAGAATACATCAATCAAGGTTTCACTACCAATCGGACGATTGAGGAGAGTTTGGATCTCGGTTGGGAACTCTTATCCATCCTTCCAAGAACAGAGCTTAAACGGATCAAGGATGAGATGATTGACAAGTATCTGCCAAACAAAGAGGATTAGCCTATGGCACGATTAAATGTAAAACCAACTCGGATGGAGCTTAATATTCTCAAAGAGCGCCTCAAGACAGCAACCCGGGGGCACAAGTTGCTCAAGGATAAGCGGGATGAACTCATGCGCCGCTTTATTGAAGCTGTGCGTGAGAATAATCGTCTGCGCCAAAAGGTGGAGGCAGCGCTGGTGGGCAATATGCAAGATTTCGTGATGGCCAAGTCCTTAGAGAGTGACCTTATGGTAGAAGAAATCTTTGCCGTTCCCACTCGAGAAGTGATGCTCCATATCGAGGAAGAAAATGTCATGAGTGTGCGCGTGCCCAAGCTCCATGCCCGTATCGATAATCCATACGGAGATGATGAAGGGGACGTGGTTTATAGCTACCTCGCCTCCAACAGTCAAATGGATAGCACGATCCAAGAAATGGGGGATCTACTCCCTGATTTGCTCAAGTTAGCGGAAATCGAAAAAAGCTGCCAACTCATGGCAGATGAAATCGAGAAAACCCGCCGTCGAGTGAACGGACTCGAGTATGCGACCATCCCAGACCTCAAAGAGACTATCTATTATATCGAAATGAAACTCGAAGAAGCCGAACGCGCCAACCTCGTCAGAATCATGAAGGTAAAATAAGATACATCAAGATACAAAGCCCGTAAAAAGCAAAGTGAAAATAGGGAGCAGGACAGAAGCACTGTTGTATAGAATGCTTCGTTGTCCTGCCCCCACAAGGCTGATTAGGATTTTTCCGAGCTCTTAAAGCGAGAGAAAAATCCAATCAGCTACTGTGTCTTTGAAGTTAGTACTATTACAGTTTGCGTTTATCACACAGCATTTAGGGCGTGTTCAGTTATAAGATACAAAGCCGTAAAAAGCTATGTTCAATTACTTAAAAAATACAAGAACCTCATCGAGGAACCGCTCCTTGATGAGGCTTTTTTTGCGCCCTCGAACTCTTCTTCCAGGACCCTAATTTTATGTTACTAGTTTGTAACAATGTGACAAGAAAGACGAAATGTTACAAGAAAAATACAGTTTTGTTAAATAGCCAAAAAGGCCTTTTATTATTTTTAAATTGTGATAAGATAGTATGGTAGTTAATTTGTCCAAGAAAATCTTGAGCAAAAAAACAAAGAAAAAAGAGGATAAAAGATGAAATTAAAAGTTAATACGAAAGCCTTGATCGCTTCAACAGTAGCTCTTGCAGTGATTCCATTTACAAAAGCCACTGCAGAAACACTTGAAGATTGGGTAGCTCGCTCAGTAGATGAAATCAAACATGATATCCAACAAAGCGGTGAAAACCAACAAACTTATACCATCAAATATGGTGATACATTGAGTTCGATCGCAGAAGCGCTTGGAATCGATGTTCATGTGTTGGCAAACTTGAACAACATCAGCAACATGGATTTGATCTACCCAGGTACTGTTTTGAAAACAACAGTAAATGATCAAAAAGAAGTAACTTCAGTTGAAATCCAAACTCCTCAAGCAGGTGCGACAGATGCAACCGTTGCAAGTGCTGACTTGACAACAAACCAAGTGACAGTTGATGACCAAACAGTCGCTGTCAACGATTTGTCTAAACCAGTAAACGAAGATAACAAAGCTGTTCCAGTAGCTCCAGCAGCGGAAACTCAAGAAGCCCCAGCGGAAGCTCCTGTAGTTGAAGTACCAGCAGCAGAAACACCAGCACAACCAGCTGTTCCAGAAACACCAAACTACGGTGCTCCAGCTGTCAATGTTGAAGTACAAAATCAAGAAGTAGCGCCAGCTGCTGCTCCTGAAGCTCCAGCAACTCCTGAAGCTCCAGCTGCTCCTCAATCTGCTCCAGTAGCAGAAGAAGCTCCAGCAGCACAACCAGCAGCAGAAACGACTGCAGCACCTGAAGTGCAACCAGTAGCATCAACTCCAACAACTGGTAATGCTATTCCAACTGATCCAAATCTTCAACCTCAAGCGGAAGCTTTCCGTCAAGAAATTGCAGCGAAATTCGGTATCACAAACATCGGTGGTTACCGTGAAGGGGATCCAGAAGACCATGGTAAAGGACTTGCAGTAGACGTGATGGTTCCAACAAATTCAGAGCTTGGAGATCAAGTTGCACAGTATGCGATTGACAACATGGACCGTGCAGGTATCTCATATATTATCTGGAAACAACAATTCTACATGCCAGTAAATAACATTTACGGACCAGCTAATACATGGAACCAAATGCCAGACCGTGGTGGAGATACAGCAAACCACAACGACCACGTACATATCTCATTTAACGGATAATAAAACTTTGAACTAGGCCTAGAGCCTAGTTCTTTTTTGTGTGCACAAAAAAAGCCGGAAGACGAATCTTCCAGCCGGACAATGGTTATAAAATATGATCGACTTTTTCCACCTGATAAAGGGCAATCGCCATGATAATGGTTAAGACCAGTAGCATAAGAATGGCAGGTGTCCAAGAGTGGAAGAGAGATTTGCTGTAGCCGAAGAGGATGGGGCCAAAGGCTGCAAAGACGTAGCCTCCTGTTTGGGCAAGACCAGAAAGTTGAGCTGTTTTTTCAGGTGTGCTGGATTTCATGGAGAAAGCGACCATGAGGTAAGGGAAGAGCGAACTAACGGAACTTCCAATCAGGGCATTTAATACCAACCAGTAGAAGAAGTTGCTGGTCGGGATTAAGAGCATGGCTACCCCCAGAATCCCTGCTCCGACAACAATCGCAAGCATCAAGTGTCGATTGCGATCGGATAACCGTGTCGTTAAACTTGGGATCGTCAAGGAGAATGGGAGACTGATCAGGGTGAAGACGGAGGCCAGTAGTCCAGATTCAACCTTTGAAAGGCCAGCTTGAACAGCCATGGTCGGAAGCCAAGTCATACTTGTGTAGAAAAGCAGTGACTGCAAGCCCCCAAAAATCATGATAGCCCAGACATATTTATTGGTATACCACTTGCTACTAGATTCCGTAGTAGCAGCCTTTTTGAGTCGGTGGTTGTAGCGAAGGTTAGGAATCCAGATGACCAAAGCAAGAGCACACAAGGCTGTCAAGATGTTGACCAAACCTTGCCAAGAAGTGGCTTTGGTGATCGGAACGGCCACAGAAGAGGCGATCGCTGTGGACATCCCCATAGAAGTGATGTACAAAGTGGTCAGAATGCCTAGTTGACGGGGTCTGTTCGCTTGAATCAGGCTTGGAAGCAGCACATTGAGAAAGGCGATGCCAGCTCCAATCAAGATGGTTCCCAGATAGAGGAAGGGGAGGTTGATAATCCGAATGGCAGATCCGATCGTCATTGCGATCAAGACAAGAAAGAAGAGACGCTCAATCCCCAACTTTTTAGCAAATTGAATCGCAAAAGGTGAGAAAATGGCAAAGGTGAGAAGTGGCAAGCTAGTCAATAGTCCCAGAGAGCTCACATCCACCCCTAAACCAGCTGCAATGTCAGACAAGACCGTCGGAAGCGTAGTAAATGGTGTTCGTAAAACAATCCCAAGCATAATGATGCCCGGGATGAATAGCGTAGAATGTGTTTTTTTCATAAATCCTCCTCAGACAAAAATTCCCTTCATTATAACATAGATCGAGCATAAATTGGAGTATTTGTACAAATGAAGGGTAAGGACCGTAGTTCTCACTATCGTTCGAACTGCGTCAACGTACCTAAACTCGTCTATGCCCCTATTGAACTTGACTCACTATGAATCGTAAGGAACGTAGCGTTCGAACTGCGTCAACATAACTAAGCTCATTAACGTTTGCTAAGGTACGTAGAAAAAGCCACCGGTTTTGGTGGCTCTTATAGGGAGATTATTATGAAAAAGTTTAGGATTTTCTATCAAACAAAGTTAGGAGGTCTTTATTTGATGGTTTTATTATAAGGCGGTTTGCTTAAAGAAAACTTAAGAAAAGGCGCTGACCGAAAGAATCGGTCTAAAGTCTGAGACGTCTTTATTCGCTGAAGAAATCAATGCCGGTTTTGTTGAGTTCATTGACCCGTAACATGAATTTTGTCTTGATTTGAATAAGCGGGCTTCCGAAATTTTCGAGTGCAATCAAACCTTCCAGGGCTTTTAGGACCTGCTTGGCACGATAAACCCCTTCCTTGTCATTTAAGCCAAGGAGGGCATAGACCTGCATAAATTCTAACTGCATGGAAATACTGGTGTTTAAAATCGGTTTGCGCTTGCGAAGCTGGTTAATCGATTGAAGAAAATTCAGAGCTTCTAAGTAGAGTTCTTTTTTAATAAGATAGTTGGCTAGATTTAACAGTAAAGAGGCCAATGCATTGGCAGAGTAGGCAGAATAACTGCTTTCAAAAAGTTCCAAGGATTCCTTTCGAATCTTAGCGACGACTTCATAGGGCAAGACAGATAAAAGGGCAATGGTGAAGTCTTGCTCAATTTCATTTTGATAGGCAAACGGCACTTCTTGAGCGATTCGTTGAATCGAGACAGGTGCGTCTTCCAGGTGGATTTCTTTTCCCATCGCGTTATTGACATTGATTTCAAGCGAGCGCAAATAGAGTTGCCAGAGCTCTTTGTTCTCCTCTGCAACAGGCGATTTTTCGTGCTTTAAGCGCTCAATAATGGACAGAAAATCCATGTTTTCTTGATTGATGTGTTTCATCAAAATAGGACTGAAATTTTGAATGGTTAAGCCAGGATAATGGGACAAAAAGGTGTCCCAATCCACCCCCATAGACAGCAAGAGGCGAGAGAAGGTTTCGATGGTCACTCCTTTTTGAGAACGCTCAAATTGGCTGAGGAACTGAGGAGAGACAATATC
>SKDY01002133.1_pt1 | contig 10705 bp, 13 predicted proteins | sample 4826591 | NCBI WGS metagenome assembly SKDY01 (sample SAMN11008823, study PRJNA524170) | human gut metagenome | biome: Human fecal sample; material: Feces; isolation source: fecal sample from pouch patient p10, p22 | host: Homo sapiens | place: Israel: Tel-Aviv | collected 2016-06-15
CGTTCGTTTTACCCATTGTCAGTTATCATCTTCGGTTACGGTTATCGGCAGAACGCCCTGCCGCTGACAAGAGCTTATTTGCCTGACCAATCTACTCCACATGATAGATAACTATCATTTATATCATTTAGTTAATTAGTCTTTATTTTTCATTATGTTGCAAATAACAAGCCCGTCAAAAACAGTGATATTAACTACACCATTAACTACACCGCTTCACGAACAATATCGAACAACCGCGAACAAAGATCAACACGCTTTAATCATTATCATTTTCCGGCTATCCGTCATGAAGCTGGTGGATGATCTGCGTGGTGATTTCCACCATTCAGAGCAGGGGCGGTCATCATGACCATGCCATAACAAAAACCCCATATTCGTGGTTTTTCTGTGTCGGGGCTATTCTGCTGTTGCCGTGCTGGTGGATATTCTCCGGTATGCGGCTCCCCATATCGGCATCAGGCCCACCAGCGTGAAGCGTTTTTCATTTTTCGCGGGTATAAAAAATCGATGGGGCGGGCAGTCCTGAAGACGTCAGGGTACAGAGATTTGACCCGCCCCTCCCTGTGCATGAGCACAATAAGTAACCGAAGGCGGAATTCCGCCCTCGGTACTTACATATGAGAAACGATATTTCTTCCACCGATACCCTTTATTTGGGTATCGCGAGTAAGCCCCAAAATCTGGGTGTTACTCTTACTACCCAAACTACGGGTAGTTTCCGTAGTTTCATGGTCGAGTTGCAAATCTGCAACTCACCCACCAGCCAACGCAATTTTGCGTTATCGGGAATATCAGCAAGTTACCGCCGCAGTCGTTCCGGCTTCTTCCACTGGTAAGTATTTTTCGCGCTCTCCCTCCGTTGTTGAGAACGGCGACGGTATGCCAGCAACTCAAGGACTCTTGTTCGTATGTTGCGCATATCCACGCCGTTAAGCTCAATACCATCACGGCGCATCACCTCAGCAACAACACGCGCGTAATTTTCGGCTATCACGCTGTCCGGCTGCGTGGCCTCCTGTTCGCCAGCCTGCTGGCTGATTCTGGTAATACTGCGGATTATCCCGAGCGCTTCGGTCTCGGTCATGGTCATGGTCATGGCCTCCATAGTGATGGCGGGTCCTCCTTGTGGGGTGCCCTGCCACGGAGCGGGAGCATCGCGGAAAAAGGCTAGTTTTTGCATTTTTATTCGTCATCACCACCAATGCAATATATTGATATGACTTGATGTTTTATTTTTCGGTGTCGATTTCGATTGTTTTTTGTTCATCACTGACGCATAACGCCCACCAGCGCAACGCTGAAAGCCAGTCAGTAAACTGGCTTCGGTCATTGTGCACTACGTTACTTGTCTTTATCCGGCTGAAACTTATCAGGCACATTTCCGGTAGTTTCCATCAGATAATCGGACAGCATTCGCGGGATGTTTTCATCAAGTTTTGTGCATGCGTTACAGGCTCTGACAACTTCTTTTTTCAGGCCATCCAGCATGGCGGGGGTCATCTGTGGGAAGCTCCTTTGCATAGTAAGCGGCAGGCTGCCCATGATTGAAGAAATCTGACTCGCCAGTTTTGAAAGCACATATATACAAAATTCCGTACTAATCACATCGCCGCGTTCGCGCTCGTTTTTAAGCTCCTGCGCCTCCGCCTGCGCTGTCAGCAATCTGATCCTGACTCGCAAAAGCTCATCATTATCAATCTCGCCTTTGTCGTCTGTAATCTGGTTAATTGCATTGCTAACCCGATTGTCTATTACGCTGGCAACATCATAAAACGCCTCGCGGCCTTTACGTTCAACGGGAGTCACTCCCCACTTGTCGAACGCTGTCGCACTTACACGGCAGCTTTGCGCCATGTTTTTTTTGTTCATCAGGTGCGATTTCATCAATATCCCCACTTAAGTAATGTTTCAGGTTGGTGTATTGGCTTTATCTTTTCCTTTTTATTCATAGAGATAGAGCGAACAACAAAACCACCACCAGCACCCGAAAAAGGCTCATAAATAGCGAAAACCCGCGAGGTCGCCGCCCCGTAGCCTGCCGGATCGCCGGAAAGGACCCGCCAGCCAGAACGGGCCCTAATTTCATCAACCAATCAACTTATTGCGTCCTTTCAGGGCATTACGCCTGGCGCGTTCAATCTTGAGGCATAACGCCGCATCAGGTTTTTCGGGGGTGGGAACAAGGCAATAATTTGATGCGCGCGGAATGTTGTTAATCCACGCAACAACCTCGCTTAAATACCATGCCTTGCGCCCTTTCGTAACCTGTACGCGTTCGGGGAACTCTCCGCGAGCCTCAAGGTTTAGCAATGTGCGACGGCTAAGGGTTGTAAGCTCCACTACCTGATCCATATCAACAAGGCGCTCGCTTAAACTCATTTTGTCATCGATATCTAATAGCTCTCGTAGCTGACTATCTCTTTCAATCATTCTCGTACCTCACACACGTGCCAGCGGCTGAACAGAAATACCTGAGCCAACAAACGCAGCAACTTTTGCTGATAGTTGTGTTACAGACTCAGGCCAGTTCAGAGCATCAACATTTAAGACGCCGGTTTTATAAACCTGAGCCTGCGTTTTTGTCGCTGTATCGATTTGTACAGCGGAAACATAAACAGCTTTGCCTGCGCTCGTTCCATCCCATACCACCAGTGCACCAGTTGCATCTTCTTGCATCAGTGGCGTAAATGCAGGAATTACCCCTTTATTAGCTGAAAATATCCCCAACGTAGTAACCAGTGCTTCAGTGCCAGCCATGAGTTCAGTGTAATGAGTAGCCATTGCTCCCCCTTAACCAATGCGAACGGTAACAAAACGATTGATGCGGGCCGGTATTGGTTGCGGTGCGCTGTGCGTCTGCACATATTCAATAGCCGGATCACCTGGTACGATGTAATTTTTCGGCGCAAGTTCGGCTTTAGTCAGCCCCATTCTGATTAACTCAGGATCCTGAATGCCACCGTAGGCAACGATGCCCTGTAATGATGTGTTGCCAAGCACCATCAAATCAGGATCAAGGAAATATTTTTCTTTGCCGTCCTCGTCGGTATAACGTCCGCTATATACCACAATAGCAACATCGCCAACGTAACCCTTGAAGCTTACAGAATCCCCAAGATTTTTCAGGGCCGTTTCAAGAACGGAATTAGATCCCCGTCGAGTATCAAGGCAATCTTTTACTGCTTTAAAGGCGCGGTATTTTTTCCATACGTTGCGGCCCATTACGATGATATTTGTAGTACCTTCGCTGATTTCTGCGTACTCTTCGATGTCATCGTTTGGATCAAATGTTGATAAATCTCTACCGCTCCACTCCGTGCCGCCGGACTGCGTGATAATATTTTGTGGTTTTATATTCCAGTCCAGTTCATAACGTTCAATTCCATCGCCTTCAATGATATTTTTCCCCGTTGTAACCGCCTGAACAGCAAGCCACTCAATACGCGCACGAATTGCCTGCGCTTGTCTTACTAACGCTCGCTTTATTTTGAAACTGCGTGATGAATATGCATTGAATTGTTCAGGTGATACGCCTGGTTGACGAACGGCTATTTTATTTGGGTCGATACTACTTTTTGGCTTCATATAGCCAGGGCGAATTACTTTTGATTCGTAGCCTTCATCGCGTGAGACTTTACTACCAACCATAGGGGAACAAAATGCAGCCATCGGGATGTCTGGATCGTCAATAATATCAAGCGCAATATCCCGCGTCTCAAATGTAACGACTCGCTTAAAAAACAGGTTTATAAATAAAGAATTAATCTGCCATTGAATATCTTCGGCATTAACAACCTGTATTAACATGGCTGGCGAATATAAATCACTCATATAACCTCTTAATACTTAGTAAAAGTGTCGCGTTAATTTTATCATCTGCCTTGTTTGGCATCTTTATGCATTGCTATGCAATAGTGTGCAAAGTTTCAATCTTCGTTTATTTATCCGGCGTTACGTGTCATTCTGTACAGCGTTACAAGTTCAAAGACATAAATTATTCTCTTTGGTGATGAAAGGGTCGGAATATTCCGGCCTTTTTTTTTGCGTAGTGTGACGGACTCAACTGATAAAAGCCGGATTGCTCCGGCCTCTGTTACTCGTTGCTTAAAACGGTATGTTATCCCCGTACGGATCATCATTTCCCGCCTGTTGTTTTGCCCTGTTCAGCGCGTCAGTAGCCTGGCCCTGTTGACCTTTTTTGCCGCCCGGTCGCGCCGTTCGCGCACTGATTACGCTGTCTGCAATAACCTGCCAGCCCTGCCGCGTTTCCCCGTTCTGGCCTGTCCACTGGCTCACCTGCATGTTACCCGCCACGCTCACCAGTTCGCCTTTGTGGTGTTTTGCCAGTGCGTCGGCCTGTCTGCCAAACGCCAGGACAGATAACCACATCGTCGCCGTTCCGTCATCTGCCTGGCTGCACGGCAGGGGAACCGCCATACTCGCCATCGCCATTTGTGTCCCTTTGCTGGTGGTCTTTAACTGCGGGTCAGCCACCAGCCGCCCGTAAGCCGCTATCTGTGCTGTCATGCTGTCTGCTCTCCGGTTTTAACGTTGATGGTTGTCACCTGTTCCGCTTCGGCAATCTCCCGTTCTGTCAGCGTGGCAAAGTTTGCCGCTGCCGTGGTCATGAATGCGCTTACCAGTTCGGGATGTGCTTTTGCGTACCCTTCTCCCGCGTTGCGGTCGATGATTTTTATCGCCACCCTCAGCCAGTGTTCTGTCAAATCAAGGGCGTGAGATTGTGGTTTTTTTGCGTGCTTCGTTGTCACAGGCTTTACCTCACAGCAATAAAATAAAATTTTTGCATTTTAACCCTTCACCTGTTCACCTTTTGAGATTTTCCCTTTTTATTCATAATGTTAAGGGGTGAACAGTTTCACAAAAACTATTCACCAACTGTTCACCACTGTTCACCCTTAAAGCTCAATAAATAATCAAAAAGGTGAACAGTGAATAGTTTGGTGAACAGTTCACAAATAACTGTTCACCCTATAATGTACTGATATAAAAGATATTTATAACAGGGTGAACAGTGGTGAACAGTTATTCCATAAGTTTAATTTTTGCTGTCGTCATTTGTGACCGATGCACATGATGGCATCCAGTCTTCTGAATCCTCTGTCAGTGTCACATTTGAACGCAAACCGTGCTTCGTTTTCCGTTTTATATACTCCCTGCCATATTCCGCCATTGCCCCCGGCATATCTTTACCGAAGCGCGTCAGTGTTACAGGTTTACCGAATCCGTGTGCCCTCATATATGCCAGATAGGCGTGATAAAGATACCTGCGCGGACTGAACGGAATAATTTCGGCATTACCCACTAACAGACCATCACACATTACCGACGACATGAGATAGCCACAGAAGTCCACCAGCGAATCGCCCTCGCGTTTTATCACCAGAGCTTCTTCTGATTTCTGCTGCTCATACAGCAGGCGTTTAGCTTCGTCCTGGTCAGAAAAACGAGTAAGCAGATGGCGAATCACAACCGCCAGCTCTCCTTCTATTTTTTCTGCCAGCATGGGGTCGCGCTCGTTCTCCGGTACAACCTCCGAAAAATTGAATATCACCCGACGACGTGAGATCCCCCCGCTGCGGTCACTGAATGACATGGCGTTATTGTTCACCGCCAGCACGACCGCCTGAATGCGTGTTGAGTAGGGGGCTTTGTGTTTCGGGTCAATTGCCACCTTGTCACCGCCTGTAATGGCCTTAATTCCTGCCCCATCACCAGCGTAGCGGGTCATATCCGGCATGATAATCAGCGAAAAGCCAACCACTAACGCGCGTTCCCTTGCATCTTCCAGCGCCTTCATGCTTGCCGATACTGTGTTGGCCTTACCCGCCAGCATGGTGCAAATCTCCGCCATCACGCTTTTACCACTTCCCCCTGGACCTGTTACCTCAATGAATAACTGCCAGTCGTACCGGTTCGCCAGCACCATGAATAATGCAGCCAGTACGCGATCCGCCTTGCGGTCATTCTCAGCCACCGAACGGCGTAACCACTTCCAGAAATTCGGCGCATGTGTTGCCAGCGTTTCCCCCTCTGCTGGTGGGCTGAAAGGTAATTCACTGGCAATTAACAACCAGTCGTTTTTGTTATGCTCCCGAAAATTACCTGTTCTGGTATCAAATACCCCGTTACTGAATCCAATCAGGTTACGGGCTGTATTCCCCATAACAGGCAAACTTAACTTCATGGTATCGACCGCCGATTTAATGGCGTTCTGCGAATAGCTGATCTCCGCATCAATGAAAATCTGTGCCATAGCTCGCTGTAATTCTTTATCCTGTACTGGCTCCCATACAACGCCGTTGTAATGGTGAACAGTGTCAGAGTCAGCATGAATCGCCAGTTCACCGCCATAATGTGCCAGGAGAACTTCGCCGCGTTGACTTGCTCCCATCTGGTTAAGCGCCAGTGATGAAGCGTTATCGTCTTTTACCCGCTCTTTTTTCTTTACAGGCAGTTCAACTACCTTTTTCTTTTCCGCCAGCTCTGCCCGTTCACGTTCCAGATATTCGCGCCAGTTCTCCCGTTTCTGGCTGTGCATTCCTTCAGAGTAATAATCAGCATCCCTGACACCTGCCGCTGCCAGTTTCTGCCCGATGGTATTAACAAGCCCCGGACGCAATAACCCCGCCTGATAGAGACGCACGCGATAGCGTCCGTCCGGTACGATTTGCAGGTTGTCCAGTTCGGCAAGTTGTTGCTCTCCAAGCCAGACAGGAGGCACGTTATCGCCAGCCAGTCGCCCGTCCTGTTCCTGCCACTGCTTCGCATGTGCCCACGCATCACTACCCGCAAAAATGATGACTTCCGTCATTTTGTCACGCGGCTGGTGTTTTAAATTTGGCGCTTTTTTCATTTCTGCTCTCTCCACGCGGCAATCATGTTTTTCAGTTCCTGTAGTTTTTTATCCACATTCACACGTGACACATGGTTTTTTCTGGAAAGCGGGATTTCCCGCCTGAATCTGCTAATAAAGATCTCCACGTTCAGCGAACTATGAAATGAATAGCCATCACGAATAAAATACACACGGTCAAACATCAGCTCTTTTACCGTTACTCTGTTACCGTTCTTATCCAGATAAATAGCGCCGGGGATAATTTTGGGGTGTGCATAACCGCTGGCAGTCAAGCCAGATAAATATGTTCTCATGATTATTTATCCCCGATTTGAATCAGTATTCGCTTTCTTTATGGCATTTAATGCATCTGTGGCATTTTCAATGGTGCACCGTAACGAAATATCAAACTGCCCAAGCATTGCCAGTAACAAACCGATATTACCCATATCAATGCGCATGGCCTTTTCGTCATAGTCCTCATTTTCTGACGCATGCCACATCAGGCTACCAATTGACGCAACAGCCATTGATATATTGTCAGTAGCCCCATCAGCAGCGGAATAAACCTTTTTAGCAATATCATGCTCACAGTTAAAATGCGGATTAATCAGGTACTGGTAATTTGACATATCAGGCATGGCACACCCCCTGACGAATACGGGCGGCGAATACCATCACGCAGCCAGCCGGGGATTGCTGGCGTGCTTCCTGTTCGCTGGTGGCCACGATGTGAATCACGCGCGGTTGTGCGGTGCTCAGGGCGATAAAACGCCAGATGTATTTATTCAGGTTGTACGAGTCCCGCCCTTCGGGTGTATGGTATAATTTCTCATAGCTGCCTCGATAATCTTGCTATCGTTGGTGGTTAGAAGCCCCGTTACTGCTCCTACAGTGCGGGGTTTCGTCGTTTCTGCACCTTGTATTAACAAGGTGTAAGTAACTTTATTTATAGGTGGCTTACATGTCAATGCTTTTATGTAAGACTTTTTATGTGTATATTGTCTTACACTTTCATTGAGAGGATTACAGATGGCTACAGGTTCAAAAAACGCAAAATCACAATCACTGACAGCTCGGATCCCGCATGATGTTATTGAAGGCATGGAATCCGTAAAACTGGACGGTGAAAGCAACGCCGGATTCATAGTAACCGCCATGCGCGGTGAAATCGCCCGCCGCCAGGCAGAAGGAAGCGGAGAAAACCTCCTGGTTTCTTCGCTCGATGCCCTAGCGCAGGTGGAAAAAATCGGAGTCAAAGCCGCCGAGGAGATCGGGCAACTCGTCACCGTCGCGCGTGAAGAACTCCAGCGACGCAAGGTCAAAGAGCAGGAATAGCCACTATCAGCGCCATAGTTTGAGGAACGCAGGCGCATTGCTTTACAGGACAGCACCATGAGCGACACAGAATCAACCAAAACACCATCACCAACTCGTAAGAGACGACGCAAAAATATAGCGCATGAACATGAATCAGAAAGATTCGCACCTTGTTCGTTTGCTCTTGAGAAATTCCTTAAAGAGCACAGGAAAAAGCTCTCGTTGCAAACCTTGGAACGAACCAAATCTGACTGATCACATTGCCCACCAGCCGCAAATGTGGCATTGTTGGTGATGCGTTCAAGTTTAGTGTGTATCCATTGGCGACCGCCCCCGGTCGCCTTTGTTATATATGTCATATGCTCCCCTTTACGCTGCCTTACCTGAATTAATGCGATCCCGGCTTTTAACCCATTCCATAACCTCGGACAGCAGCCAACCTACAGAACGCCCACCAAGATTACGGCGAGACGGAAAGCTCCCTTTTTTCTCCAGTTCGTAGCGTGTAGTGCGACACACTCCAGTTAACTTACGACATTCATCCTCACGGATTACGCGATCTTCATTTATTTCACGCATACAAAAACCTACATAAAAATTACGTATATAAACTTTTCTCTTAGCTGTAGATATATGAGATCGGATATTACTTAGATTCTTTTTCACCTCTTAAATTAAAAACACAACCATGCTAAAGGCTTTGTTCGCTAAGGTTCGTAGAAGCTCGTTAGTGTTTAAAATCGTGTCACGAGTTTTTAAGCGACGCAACAAAAAATGTCGTCATTTGGCATGACACCTGAATTACCTCATTAAAAACAAATAGATAAACCATCAGGTGTTGGAACAATCAAGAAACAGAGAATAAGAACTCAGAAGAAGATATTTCAATTTTTTTCGATAGTTGACACATATAAAGAGAAGATATTTGCAGATATTCCCCGATATTCTAAGATCTATTCACGGCTGTAATCTCTTAAAGAAAAAACAGCCGTAATTTGTCAAGAATTTTGGGGGTAAATTCGCGGGGTCATAACAACGATTTTTTCATCATTGTTCTGGAGAAGCTCGAGACGGTCTACCCATAGATTAAGAGCATCACGTTTTGCATCAAGGTAGCGGGAGTGGTTATAGACTCGTTGCATCCCTGGCATCTGGTGGGCTGTAAGCTGCTCGACAATATGCGGATCCACGCCTAAATCGTTCAGCATGGTTGTAAATGTGTGCCGGATATCGTGTAACGTCCAGGGGGCTTGATTAATTCGTCTGTGCGCTGTTCTTCCGTACTCTGCTACCGAAGATTGTCCTTTCAGTTCACCAAGCAATAAGCCTGTGTGTCTGTTCTGCTCCACCAGTTGCGTGACGAACGGCAAAATGCTTTCCGGTATTGGCCTGAATATGGCGACCTTCGTTTTGCTGTGCTCCTTCGGTACTGTCCAGAGCATTTCTTTAAAATCCCACTCCTGCACCTCAGAGCGCCTTAGCTCAGTGGTACGGCATCCAAAAACAATCAGGAGGCGAATTAGGGCGCTGTAGTATGGCGGGAATATTTTGTCATCCAGGGCGCGGAGTAATTCCCCAAGCTCCTTATTTGTTAGTACGCGCTCGCTCACTTCTGCTTTTTTTCCCACATCACCGACAACCATATCATCAAGAACGTTGCTGATTGCGTATCGTCGTTTTCGGCAGTACTTAAGCGCCTGTTTGCATACCTGTAGCAAAAATCCGGCAGATACTGGGCTTCGCTTTGCCATCTGGTCAAAACATGCCAACCAGTGCCGTAGCTCGCATTTTTCCAACGGCAAAGCGCCAATTTGGCTGATTATGTGTTTATTGATCCGGCTTTTCAGTGATTCGTAGTCAGTGCGCTTTTCCTTTGCATACGATTCAAGCCAGTAAGTGAGCGCGTCCTTAACTGTCACGGGGGCTAACGCATCCTGTACAGCACGATTAAGCTCATAGCGCGGATTTTTCCCCTCAGCCAGCCAGGCGCGACACTGTGCTGCTTTTTCCCTGGCTGCTTTCAGGCTCAGATCGGGATAATTGCCCAGTCTCAGACGTTCCGGTGATACCTGCCTACCAGTTCCGGCCCTGTAAGTGAAATACCAGGTTAACAGGCCGCTGGTGGAATGTCTTACGCTAAGATTGCCACCGTCATTAAAAAAGGCGTTTTTTGTGGTTGGTGATCCGCTTAATTTTCGTAAAAGAGTGTCGCTAAGTCTATGAATTGCGCTGCTCATGTTTCGCGTTTCCGGTCATCAAAATTAACTACACCATTGACTACACCGTGCATCGTACAAGGGCAAACAGTGACGAACAAGAGTGAACAAGGAAAACAAAATTTCCCTTTATAATCATAGCGATGAATGCACACAAAACACTACCACGAACACCCGCGAACACTAGATGATAAATAACTATCATCTATCGTTGGCATCAGCGACATCTGTCACATTCCTGTCAATAGCGTTAACTGCTTCAAATTTTTGATTCATACCTGCCCCCTGGCCCCTGTCAAATGCTTGACGG
>SKDY01002135.1_pt1 | contig 10699 bp, 10 predicted proteins | sample 4826591 | NCBI WGS metagenome assembly SKDY01 (sample SAMN11008823, study PRJNA524170) | human gut metagenome | biome: Human fecal sample; material: Feces; isolation source: fecal sample from pouch patient p10, p22 | host: Homo sapiens | place: Israel: Tel-Aviv | collected 2016-06-15
ATATAATTTTTTGCAGCCTTTGCAGTATAAACCTTAAGATTTAAATCGTCTGAAATCTTCCTTGTATACTCCTCATTTTTTATTGCTTCTTTAAGCTGACTTATATTTCTTACTTCATCATCAAAACATGTTCTAACACATCCAAGCATTATAGGATAGTGACTGTCACTCCCCGTAATATAGGGAACATTTATGTTTTTTGACAGTTCAGCAACTTCTTTTTCAACAGTTATAAGTCCTCTTTTGTATATATCCTTGCTATTTAAATCAAGAGCATCTAGACGTTTTAAATTTTTTTCACTCTGAAGATAAAGTTTATGATTTTCTCTGTATGGATGACTTCCTATAGTAAGGCACTCACTTTCCTCTGCCATATCAAGAAGATCTTCAAAATGAATAAAGTCAGCTTTTTTTCTGCAATTTTTAAGATTTTCTTTTATCCTATATACTTCCTGCCTTTGGCCACATACAATAACATGACCTCCATACCTTATATCAACTTCCATACCTAAATATACATAAAATCCATTAACATCATATCTGTCGTTTTCATAAATAAAATTATCTTCAAGAAATGAAAAAGATGAGTCGATATCTATTGCATTAAAATGCTCACAAAGGACTAATCCATGTAGTCCACTATTTTTAGCAAAATTAATTCCCTGTATAAACAACTCCTCATCAAAATTCAGCTTCTTACTAAGAATTCCATGAACATGAAAATCCATATTCATATTTCTGCTCCTAAAAATTAATCTATTATTAGTATATTCTGAAATCTTGTAATTTTTCCACAAAATATATTAATAATCTATATGTTCACCATTAAAGAGAAATTTTTTCAAATATATCTTTGCTGTATTTTTCCATGTCCAGAACACTAATCATTTCATACTTATCTTTTACACCTGTAAAATATACTGATAATGCATCTTTGCTTATAATATCAGTTTGTTCTTCTAGGTGTGTTTCACTTTTACAATTCAACATTTTTTTCCTAGCAAGAATCCAAGGTGCTTCATTTTCAACCATCTTTTCAAGTATCTTTCCACTATAACAGCCATAAAATTTCAAAACACCTTCCACAATATTCTTTTCAATATCTAAAAGATTTACTTCTTCATTATTCAGTATTTCATTATTTATATATTCAAAACCATAGACTTTATATCTTTCATATACACTTTCAAGTAATGGTCCTCTATCCCCTGCCTTAAAATCTTCATCAAATAAAAAATGTTCAGTAAACACATAATAAAAGGCCTGTACATAATAAATCAGTTTTTGAATCATTAATAAAGTAACATCATCACTTCTTGTAAGTATATATTTTATTACTCCATCAACCTTACTTTCAACTTTTCCTGTTGTCATCATGAATTTTACTGCTTTTCTACTTCTGCAATATTCATAAGCCTTTATTTTATCTTTATTTGTCTCAAGCATTAAAGAATAGTACTGAATATTTTTATATATCTTCTTTAAAACATTTGAATCATGAACAGATACCATGTCTCCTTTAAGATACCTTGAAACTGCATCATTTGATAATCCTAAAATAATTGATAAAGATTCTTCTGATATATCATATTTTTTTAAAATGATGCTTATTTTATCATTTTCTATAAGGTCATTCTTTTTTCTATATTCACTATATAATGTCTCTAAATTTTCTCTGCATATATCATTTACGAATATTTCATTTCTACACTGACAACAGATAGCGTTTTTACCATCATATGAAATTTCTTCATCATTTAAAGTTGTTGTTATATGTATGTCATTTACTATATATGGCTGCATCTTTATACAGTATTCACAAAAAGCATATTGTTTCATACTTTTTTCTCCTCTTCTAGAACTGTTATTTACTTAAAAATATATGTAATAGGTTTATTTCTTTTATGTAATGAAACAAGCATTCTATAAGGTTCCTCATCACTTTGTATCATATTAAATCTCATGTAAATATCAACACTTTCCTTTTCACCCTTAATATTGTAGAGATCTTTTACAGGACAAAATACATAAAGATCATTATGTACTACACCATCTTGCATATTCTTAAGTCCATAACAGAAATCTTCTTTAACAAGTTGTGATAATATTTCCACGAGCTTTTCTTCATTTATGTTATACTCCTCTATAAATTGAAGATTTTCTACCCTGCTTCCTTCAAGAGAAATTGTAATCTTATCTTGTAACGCACATTCTTTAATAATATCTATTAAATTTGTAATCATTTCTTTAGTATAATCTTTTAATATCAAGTTCCTGCCACCTCATAACTTAATACTGAACAATTCTATCAACATTTTTAAATCCTGATGCTTTCTGATGTCTCATATTGCATATAAAATAATCAAGAGCATCTATAGGATTAACAGTTTTAATATTCAGCTTATTTAAAGTTTCTCTGTCAAATACAATTGATAATATTGTTATATCGTTCTTAGCACCTTTATCAATATCAACCACATTATCAACAGCATGTACTACAACTTTATTTACAGGTATAATGTTCATAATATTCTTAGCTACAAAAAGTATACTGCTACATACATATTCTTCTATCATTTCATAATAAGTGATCTCCACTTCTTCATCATTTCCAGATATCTCTTTATTAAATCTGCTTTTTGGAATTACTTTTTCTGAATTCACCTTAAATTCAACTTCCATAGACTCTGAATCATTTGTGCCAATTTCTACTTCGCTTCCTAATTTTAAAAGTCTATCAAATGGTCTTATCTCATCTATAACCTGAAAATAGCAATCCAAATCTCCATTTAAGACTCGAAGGCTTAACTGACTTATTTTTTCATAATCCCCAAAAAGGGCTTTGTCTTTCATCTCTGCAATTTCAATATCTTTTAATAATTCTCTCTTTTTTTTCTCTTCTAAAAATTTAAAGATTCTAAAAAGAAATCCTGGCTGGAAGCTTTCATATTTTTCCAAAGCATCTATCTTATTGGGCCCATCTGAATTTATATCAAATGGTGGTTTTATATTATTTATACCTTGCCAATTTAATTCATCCAAACAATATTGATGCATACTTTTAATTTCTTCTAATGATATATTTTCACTTTTTAACTCTTCATCTTTACATTTAGTCTTATTATTTTTATTGTTGTTTTTATTTGCATTTTCTAATAAATCTTTTAGTTTTTTCCCACCAAGATCAACTCCCACACCTTTCTTATCAAGCTCCATTCTGCTTTCTAAAGAAATTATAGAAGTTCTTTTAACACTTAATCCCATTTTACCACCTCTATTTAAAGTCATTTTTTCTGTTTTCCCTAAAATATATTATAAATTTTTTTATATTCATATTTCCCCCCACATTCATTCATCTTCTAAATCTATTGGATTTGCTTCCAAATATTCATTTACATGTATAATATTTTCTCTTCCTTTATTTACCAAAGAACTATCTTCTCCTAAAAATTGATTATTAACAAAGCCTATAACCATTGGCATATTCATTCCTGCATATAGTTCTATTTCTTTTCCTTCTAAAATTAATTGAGAAACAACATTGCAAGGAGTGCCTCCCATTAGATCAGCCAGAACTGTAACTTTTTTCAAACCATTAATTGTTTTTTCGAAATTTACTCGAAAATCTTTTGCTGACTCTTCAGGTAATAACCCTACAGTATAAATATCTTTTTGTACTCCCATGATCATATCAACACTTCTCTTTAACTCTTCACAAAATCGTCCATGACTAATTAAAACTAAATGCCCCGCCATCTTTTCACCTCCTCGTATATTATTATTTATTTAACAGAGACATAAAGTCATCTGCTTTGTCACTTGGAACCATTTGCGCAATTAAATGGACACCTTTTTCATTTAATTGATTGAACGTTTCTACATCTTGATCGACAACATTAATTGATTTCGTAATTGATCGAGTCTCAGAAGTTTGTGACATATTTCCAACATTAATCTCTTTTATTGGAACTCCCAATTCTACCAACTTCAATAATCGATCAGGTTTTCGTGCAATAATCAGTAAACGTTGTGAATCATATTTTCCTGCTAAAATGTTTTGCGCCGCTTTTTCAATCGGCAAAATACTTAGTTTCACCCCTGCTGGGGTAGCCAATTTCAATCCGCTTTTTTCAATATCATTTTGAGCCACTTCATCATCCACAACCATAATTCGAGAAATATTCAATTTGGTTGTCCATAAATTGGCTACCTGTCCGTGAATTAAACGTCCATCAATTCTTACTCCAATAATACTCATTGTTCATCCCTCTTTCATTTCTTTATATAATGGTGCTTTTAATAAATTGATTTCTGGTTCATAGGTACCTTCTGTCTCAAAAATAACAATTTCATTCTTACCAACTTTTAGAAAGCCGCTAGAGATGTACAGTGAAAGCGTTGGACCTACTTCCCAAAAACGACCTATATTGGTCTGATTAACAAAGACAATTCCTTTACCAAATTTCCTTAAATCAATAAAACAATCACCGATATCCTCTAAAAGAAACTCATATCGATAAAAACTTGGGTGTTGGGGCTGCCATCCTTTTGAATAATCCACAGTTTTACAATTTTCCAAAGGCAATGAATACTGTTGCCAATTTGTAATAAAATGTAAGTCTGCCATTACTCCCGTTCTAATTCCTTTTTTTTGCGTTTCCGCAAAGAGTTTATGTCCATAATTGACACGTCCCATATTTTCAATCAAAATATCCACTTGATTGATTTCTTCTGTCATACTAACTTGTATATCTTCACCTATTTCTGTTTGATATTGGGTAGCTTGTAATTCTTGATTCAAAAATAATTGGCTGCGATCTCTGCCATCAATTACCCGTAATCGTTCTTCCTCTGCATCCCTCTCTATCATTGTTCGGTAAAGTAGATAACCTGTATTTTGTCCCAACTCTTCCATTGTCTTTGGATACTTTGATTGAACCGGTTGACTAATGGTATCTAAAGTCGCGAAAAGACTTACCTTATTCGTCAAAGAAATCTTTTTCTTTTCAATCGTGGGTTTAATGACAGGATCTAGCTGCTTAATCTCTGGATAATTATCATGAATCATTTTCCGCAATGCATAATATTTTTCTGTTGGATTCCCCTGCTCATCTAATGGTGCACCATAATCATAGGAAGTAATTTGCGGTAAATCAATCACTCCTCTTGCTGAACAACCATTCATAAACCCAAAATTCGTTCCTCCATGAAACATATATAAATTAATGCTTCCTTGTTCTAATACCTCTTTTACCGCTTCAGCGAGTTCCTGTGGATCTCGTTGAATAATTGGTTCTTTCCAACGATTAAACCAACCATCCCAAAATTCCATACACATCAGTGGCCAATTTTTATCATATTCTTTAAAAAACTGCTTCATAGAGTTGAAGTTGTCTTTTGCTTTAGAACCAAAATTACCAGTAACCAAAATATCATCTTCAATCATGCTTCCCGCTCGTAAAGTAGCCCTCCACGGTCCATCTGAAGTGAAAAAAGGAACTGTCACTCCTCGCTTAATCATCAAATCTCTTATCGCACGCAAATATTCCTTTTCTTCCCCAAAAGATCCATACTCATTTTCAATTTGAATCATCAATATATTTCCCCCATTATTAAGTTGATGGGGAACAATCCTTTTCATCAAAACATCATAATAATCTGCTACATGCTCCAAATAAGCGATTTCATTCCTTCGGATATGAATCGGTTCACGGAGTAGCCATGACGGAAACCCTCCAAATTCCCATTCAGCACAAATATAAGGCGATGGCCGCACAATAGCATATAATCCTAAGTCTTGAGCGATTGTCAAAAATCTCTCTAAATCCAATATCCCTTCAAAATGAAACTCTCCTTTTTGAGGCTCATGTAAATTCCAAGGAACATATGTCTCTACTGTATTAAATCCTAGTGCTTTTAAATTGTACAAAGAATGTTCCCAATCACATGGGGGAATCCGAAAATAATGAATTGCACCAGATAGTATTTTAAATGTTTTTCCCTTTAATAAAAATTCTTCCTTTATTTCAAATGTAGTCATCTGTTACTTTTCACCTCGATATGTTAATATACTTAGTATATTAATACTTTTGTATTAAAAGTCAACAATTTTTTTTTTAAGTATGTTAATATAGATGCGAGTAATTTAAAGGGGGAGCTTATAATAAAACCGAAATATCTAGAAATCAAACAGAATCTAAAACAACAAATTGTAACCGGTCAATTTCATAATGGCGACCGATTCTATTCAGAATCAGAAATTATCAAAAAATATAATGTTAGTTCTATAACAGCAATTCGTGCGTTAAAAGAATTAGTTGCCGAGGGGTATATCGTACGTTATCAAGGAATAGGAACTTTCGTTTCACGTGCAAGAAAAGAAAAAATAGTAAAATTTTCTGATATAGAAATATTTTCATTTGACAATGATAAAACACACGTTCTTTCGATTAAACGCGAAAATAAAAAACAAATATTAGATACATTAAAATTATCAACTGATTCATATTATTATCAAATCGAACGAATTAGAGAAGCTAATGAAATACCTTATATCTATCATAAATCTTATTTGCCAGAACAATATATAAATTCTAATTATCCAGAAATTAATTATTACAATTCTATTTACAAACGTTTAAAATCAGACTACAACATTGATTTAAACGAAGAAAACTTTAGGGAAACAAACGAAATTTTATTTCCTGCTCCTAATAGTGTATGTAAACAACTAAAAATAAATGAATCTGAGCCTGTCGTTTTTCAAACCAAATTATCCTGCTTATCTGAAAATAATAAACCTATAGAATATGTTGAAAGTTATAAAAAATGGAATTTCTATAAGATTCAACTCCTATCTAATTAACTACTACTGAATTTGATTTTACTTTGTTCGTTATAGCAATTTTTCATAATTAAACTATATTAAAAAATGAGGTTCTTACTATGAAACATATTTCAGTATTGATCAAACCCGCATCTTCCCTCTGCAATCTTCGTTGCAGCTACTGCTTTTATGCCAATGTCAGTTCCTTGCGAGAAGTCCGCTCGTTTGGCAAAATGAAAGAAGAAGTGACAGAGAAAATGATCGAAAATATTTATGCAGACTTAGAAGACGGCGATCAATTAACATTAGCGTTTCAAGGTGGAGAGCCGACTCTTGCTGGTTTACAATATTTTCAACATCTGATCGCTTACGTAGGGACTAAAGAAAAAAAAGTTCAAGTCTCTTACACGCTTCAAACGAACGGGACCATGATCAATGAAAAATGGTGTGCTTTTTTGAAAGAACATGATTTTTTGGTCGGTCTCTCGATCGATGGCCATCCGCTCTACCATGATCTGCATCGGGTCGATCCGAAAGGAAGAGGAACTTTTCAGCGAGTGCTGCAAACAAAGCAGCTGTTTGACCACTTTGAGATTGACTACAATGTGCTTTGTGTCCTGACCAATCCATTGGCTAAAGAGGCTAAGAAAGTCTTTCGCTTTCTAAAAGAACAAAAAATCGATTTTGTCCAGTTTATTCCTTGTTTAGAAGATCTAGATGCAAAAAAAAGAAATAGTTATGCTCTCACACCAAAACGTTTTGCAGGATTTTACCACCAGCTTTTGCAGTTATGGCTGCAAGAATTAGCGGAGGGGCATTATATAAGTATCAAGCTTTTTGATGATCTTTTGAATCTATTGATCAAACGACAAGTCACTGCCTGCGGGATTTTAGGAAACTGTCAGGTACAATATGTCATTGAAGCAGATGGCAGTGTGTATCCTTGTGATTTTTATGTGCTGGATGAGTATCGCATGGGGTATATTCAAGAACAGACTTTACGTCAGTTATTTGAACAGGACATTGCAAAAACGTTTGTGTGTCAACGGTCCGAAATGCCAAAGAAATGTCTGAGTTGCCCGTTTCAAAAAATGTGTCGTGGCGGCTGCAAACGAATGAAAGATGCCATCTATGTGGATGGGGACTATTGCGGTTATCAGCAACTCTTGCAGGAATTTGTGCCGCAGATCAATCGGATTTTAGGTTTGTTACAGGGGGTAAGTGTGTGATTGGGTTCATTTATTTTATAGTGATCGTGTTGGCGAATACGGTTGGTGCCGTTTCAGGCATGGGGGGGGCGTTCTGATCAAACCCATTTTTGATTTTATCGGCGCCCATTCTGTTGCGGCCATCTCGTTTTATTCTGCCGTAGCAGTCTTTACTATGTCGCTGGTTTCTACCGCAAGACAGTTGGCTAGCGGACATAAGATCAATTGGCAAATCGTCCTTTGGGTTTCAGGAGGCGCCATCTTAGGCGGTGTCTTGGGCAATGTCGCTTTTGATCAGCTGTTGCTGTTTTTCCAGAATGAAGACCATGTACAGATGGTGCAGATCTTTTTGACCGTCGTGACCTTGTTGTTTGCTTTCTTTTATACCAAATATGACTGGCCCGGATTCCAACTGAAAAATAACTTCTGGTATTGCTTCTGTGGTTTAGTCCTTGGTTTTCTAGCCAGTCTTCTAGGAATCGGCGGCGGACCGATCAATGTTTCTTTGCTGATGCTGATGTTTGCTTTGCCAATCAAAGAAGCGACAGTCTATTCGATTTGTACGATTTTTTTCTCTCAATTGGCGAAAATCGTGACGATTGCTGGGACCACTGGATTTGGCCTCTATGACTTAAAGATTTTGTGGTTTGTGATTCCAGCCGCGATTGTTGGCGGTTTGTTAGGGGCAAAAGTCAGCACTGTCCTCTCACCACAAAAAGTGACGCTGGTCTTCCAGACAGTCATCCTCTTGGTGCTAACCATCAATCTTTATAACGGCTATCAATTATTATAGAAAGAAGGCAGATGGGATGATCAAGATTCCTGCTGGAACGTATCGAATTGGCACGGATACAAAAGCTGGCTTTGAAGAGGACCAAGAAGGTCCCAAGATCCAAGTTGAGATGGCCTCTTTTGAAATCGATGAAACGACTGTTACCAATCAGATGTTTGAAGCATTTATTGCAGCAACAGGCTATGTGACGGAAGCAGAACAGTTTGGCTGGTCGTTTGTCTTTCATTATTTTCTTTCCGAAAAGACGAAACAGAGGAGCCAACTGATCCCCAATATGAGTTGGTGGTATGCGGGTGCGAGAGCAGACTGGCGACATCCTGAAGGTCCGGACTCATCGATTGAGCAACGGATGGATCATCCAGTCGTCCAAGTCTCGCGAAATGATGCGTTGGCATTTTGCCGCTGGGCAGATAAGCGGCTGCCAACAGAAGCTGAATGGGAGATTGCCGCGAAAGGTGGTACAGAGAATGACTTATATCCATGGGGGACAGATTTTTTAGCTGGAGAAGACTATCACTGCAACATCTGGCAAGGCGCGTTTCCCAAAGCAAATACGAAGGCAGACGGCTTTGCGAGTACTGCACCTGCTCGGTTTTATGAGCCGAATGGCTATGGACTTTATCAAGTCATTGGCAATGTGTGGGAATGGTGCAGCAATCCCGCAAGGATACCATTGGAACAATTTCGTTCATGGGACAGCCATTTTTTTGAGCAACGATTTCAGCAGGTGGATGATGCCATGTATGCGACACGGGGAGGGTCGTTCTTGTGTCATGAATCTTACTGCAAACGTTATCGGATCGCAGCCCGCAATGGAAACTCCGGGATGTCTGCGGCCAATAATTTAGGCTTTCGCTGTGCCAAAAGCTAGGCGTATCTGTGAATAATAATAAAAAAACTATCTAAAAAATCTTGATTGTCTCATTGCTTTTTTTAGCAAGTCGTCCTTTGATAGGAACAATCAGTGATCGCTTAGATAGTTTTTTGTTTAATTGCTGTCTTAATAAATGATGGAAGTAGGGCCTGTATTGACCGATTAATCCCATTGAGAAAGATAATTTCCTGAAAGATCATAAACCAGATTCAGTGCAGTATGTCCCCGAATATCATCGACACCGACCGTCCAAGTCCATTTGCCTTGAGAACCATTTAAGATCACGATACTAACTCCGGGATAATAATGGTCTAATTTCGCAACCCGTTTTTCCGTTTCTTTGATAACCTTGGGAATAACGCCCCAATCGATTTCATTATAAGCAATGGTCTCTTGAATAGGTAACTCGATCGTATCACTGTCTTTCTGCCATTTTTGTAAAAGATTTGTCGAATAATACCAGTATTCATCTTGTAGTTTAGTGGTAGGGTTGATGATTCGCGCGACTGCATAGACGCCGCTTTTCAAAGGAATGTTCCGAATGTGATAGCTATAACTGATGAGCTGAACCTCTTGATCTTTCAGCGCTTTTTTGTCGGTTAATTCAGCCATGATCGCGGAAGCAGAGGCTTCTTCTCTAAAAAAATTTCGGTCGAAGGGTAGCAAGGTTGTTAAAGCACCAAATGCTAACAAGATGCTAGGGAGAATGACCAATGTGCCGATCCAATAGAACAAAGCCCTTTTTCTTTTTCTGATACCAAAAAATAATGCCAAGACTATCATTAGTGCTATAACGAAGTACCAGAGTAGCGGAAGATAGCCGATCACTTGGTCGCGAGTTTCTACAACTGTGTACTCATCCAGTCCAAACCAGTTTTCGGCAATATTGATGTTCGTCAGTACAACGATCCCTAAGATTCCTGCAATGATGAGCAGGAGGATGAAATAAAAAAGCAGAGAAGGGAGAAGCTTGGAGTTACGTTTTTTATCAGTCATGG
>SKDY01002141.1_pt1 | contig 10679 bp, 10 predicted proteins | sample 4826591 | NCBI WGS metagenome assembly SKDY01 (sample SAMN11008823, study PRJNA524170) | human gut metagenome | biome: Human fecal sample; material: Feces; isolation source: fecal sample from pouch patient p10, p22 | host: Homo sapiens | place: Israel: Tel-Aviv | collected 2016-06-15
GTTTATGCCAGGTTTACTGGTGGGAAAGTTGAGTAATTAATTACAGTTTCTCATTTGAGTGTGTGAAACTTTTTCTGTAAATAGCTAATAACAGCAAGGTCTTCTATGGTAAAATATAAATCATGCCATCCATTATTCCGTACGAGATAATGGAGTAATCAGAAAACTGGCTGCCTACGTCATTCCTGGCATCAACACAGAAGGGAAAAAAGAGGTTCTTTCAATCACTGTCGGTGATAATGAAAGTTCAAAATACTGGCTGTCCGTCCTGAATGAGCTGAAGAAAAGGCTAGACTGGCTCTGGATCGTGTTACTGAAAAATGGACCGCAAAATACCCGAATTCTATGAAACGCTGGTATGATAACTGGGATGCAATAACGCCGATTTTCAAGTTCTCATCGGATGTCAGAAAGGTTATTTACACGACAAATGGTATCGAAAGTCTGAATTCTACCTACCGTAAGCTCAACCGTCAGAGAAGCGTATTTCCAAGTGATACAGCGCTCCTGAAAGCCCTGTATCTGGCAACTTTCGAAGCCACTAAAAAATCCGTATTCTCGGCTCATATGTGGATGATATAGACAGGTCGATGAAGCTCTTTGCGGACGGACATTTTGATGCACAGCCGGAAGTAGCGTGGAAAGGCGATTTTGTAGGTATTTTACATTCATTTATGGAATTTGAAAAAAGTATGGCAGTCACCATAAAGGGAATCCAGAATGTATCAAGCGAGGTTTCAAGTGCGGCAGAGCAGGAGAGGCAGGAAAAGGCTTTGCGGTTGTGGCAAATCAGGTAAATATGCTTGCCGATCAAAGTGCACAGGCTGCAAAGGAATCAGCTGCGCTTATAGAGACATCTGTGCAAGCTGTTGAAAAAGGCATGAATATTGCAGAGCAGATAGCCTCACAGCTTGAAGAAGTAGCAGAGAACTCTAAGGTGATTACAAAAGAGGTGATTAATATAGATGATACACTGGAGACCCAGACCAGTGAGATCAAGCAGATTAACGAAGGAATTGAGCAGATTAATGATGTTGTACAGACCAATTCAGCAACATCACAGGAGTGTGCGGCTGCGAGCCAGCAGATGAGCAGTGACTCAGAAAATCTGAGTGAAGTGATAGCGAAATTCAAAATCTCAGACATTGAAGAGTAACATAATAGAAGGAGAATTTTAATGATGGCTTTTGATGCATATAAAATACTTGACGAGCTGGAAACAGGAAGTATGATTGACTTAATTGCACCTTGTATGGATGATTATCTGTATATTATAGATTTGAATAATGATACACTGAGGATATCACAGTCAGCGGTAGAGCGTTTTATGCTTCCTGATAAATTTATGAATGATGCAACAGAGCATATTCGTACATTGGTTTATGAGGAAGACCGTAAGCTGCTCGAAAATCACAAGCGTAAAATATATGATGGAAAAGAAAAAAGGTACAACGTGCTATGTCGTTTGATTAGCAGGAAGGATTCACCGGTATGGATTAACTGCCGTGGGGAGGTAATCAATGATGATGAGGGAAAATTGCACTATATTATCGGCTGTATGAATGAGGTAGGAACCATGCAGAGAGCTGACAATATCAGTGGGCTGTTAGGTGAAAAGGAGATGGCATCATATCTCTATTCACAGCCTAAAGAGAAGCTGTCAGGCTATTTCATTCAGATTGGGATTGATGATTTTGGAACAATCAATAATGTTCAGGGACAGATATATGGCAACTACATACTTAAAAGAGTGGCTGAATGCATAGAAGAATGTCTCTCAGAAGGTCAGAGAATATACCATCTTGTTGCAGACCAGTATATGCTTGTGGATATGTTGAGCAAATCGCAGGATGAGGTGGTGCAGTTGTTCAACAGGATAGATGAAAAAATTGATGAGTTTATAGTTGATGAAAACTATAAATCAATCTTTTCGGTTTCTGCCGGAGTGACAGATATATCAACACTGGCAGATGGCGCAATAGAGTGCAGGAAAAAGTCAGATTTTTCTTTAAAATGCGCCAAAAAAAGAGGCAGAGAAAGCATTTATTTCTTTGAGGCAGAGGATTATAAAGTGTCATTGCGCAAAAATACCATCCTGAGTGCGCTTCGTAGCGCAACTGTAAATGATTTTGAAGGCTTTGAGGTATATTATCAGCCTATCGTAGATAGTACTGATCGAATAATTGGTGCAGAGGCACTTTTACGGTTTTTCATGCATTCGGATGAGGGCGATGAAATGATTTCTCCGGTTGAGTTTATTCCTTTACTGGAGGAGAGCAGGCTCATCATTCCGGTTGGAGAGTTTGTATTGAACGAAGCAGCAAAAATGTGCCGTGAAATGCAGCAGTATATTGCTGATTTCAGGGTAAATATCAATGTATCATATATACAGATTATGCGTGGAAGGATGGCAAATAAAATTCTCTCTGCTATCCAAGCAAACAATCTGAGACCTGAATCAATCTGTATCGAAATGACAGAGAGTGGATTCATGGATATGACGCCATGTTTTTGTAGCTTCAGGAAAAGGCTTGATGAGAATAATATCCAGTTTATAATAGATGATTTTGGAACAGGCTATTCAAATCTTCACTATATCAGTGAGATGAACCCGGACTATGTAAAGATAGATAAGGATTTTACGGCAAGGGCGATGCACAGTGAAAAGGACTATGAGCTGTTCAGAAAGATTATAGAGATGGTTCACAGTGTAAATATAAAAATCTGCATTGAGGGAATTGAGACGGAAGAGTGGGCTTGCGCAATGAAAGAAATCCATGTAGACTATATGCAGGGATATCTGTATGGCAGACCATGTGAAAAAGGCGCGTTTTTAAACAACTATGGGAATATAAATATATAAGGAATATAATGAATGAAAACAGTCATTAATTTATGGATTTAATATATTGTCTGGGCGCTGTCATTTCAACCTTCGGTACTCCCGTGGCGTCATGCCGTATCGTTTCTTGAAAGCCCGGTTAAAGTAAGAAAGGTTGTCAAAACCACACTGTCCGGCGATCGAAAGGACCGTATCGTCGGTTGTACGCAGACGGTCAGCAGCTACATTTAACCGGTGTTCGTTTAAGAAAGCAGTAAATCCCTGGCCGGTCATGGTCTTGAACCATCGCATAAAATGACTGGAGCTGCACTGGCAGACGGCAGCAGCAGCTTCCACAGAGAGATTTTCCGAAAAATGGTCGGTAATCAGCTGAAGAACCAGCTTCAGGCGGCGGGTATCTCTGGTATCAGAAACAGCTGCAGCAGTCTGACTGTATTGCGCGATCAGGATAGAGAGAAAACGGAGGAGCGCGCCTTTGATGGCCAGCTCGTATCCGGGCAGCTTCAGACGGTTGGCTTCTTCGGCCTCTTTTAAACAGGAGGAAGCAGTCTGGTAGCAGGGACTGTCAGGATGAAGACAATCCGGAAGAGGCAGTCTGCCGCTTTGAAGAGGCAGAAGATACCGCTCCGCGCACAGGTCGCTGGAACCGCCTAAGAGTTCCAGATCAAAGATGATATTTTCGTATTCCATCACATGGTCCTCGAAGCGTTTGAGGGCATGAAGCGTACCGGGAGCAAAGAGAAAAATATCCCCGGCATTTGCGATGTTGGAAGTTAAGCCGGACTGGATGATGCCAGTCCCTTTTTTTACAAAAATCAGTTCCATGCTGGCATGCCAGTGAAGCGGAACGGTAAAAAAATCTCTGGGAATCGTGCATGGATAGATATTGAAAGGAAAGCGATCAGCGCCATGCTTGCGGATTTCCTGTAAAAATGTCTGTTTTTTCATAAAAGTTACCTCATTATGATAGGATTGTACCATATTTTAATGGAATATTGCAAGAAATTGACATGTTTTGTGTGGTATACCATAAACTATAAAAGGAATCAATACGAAAAGAGAAGCAATAGAAAATCGATGATGAGGAGGCTTTTATGAATAAAACTGTAGAGCAGATCAAGGAGATCCTGGAGACAGAGACAAAGAAAGCTTTAAGTACATGTACGGACCAGGAGATTTATCTGGCGCTTTTAAAGATGGTGGAAAAGGAGAGCGAGGCCCGCAAGACACCGGTGAAAGGCAGAAAGCTGTATTATATCAGTGCAGAATTTCTGATCGGAAAGCTTCTTTCCAACAACCTGATCAATTTAGGACTTTATGATCCTGTGAAGGCGGCGTTAGAGGCAGCAGGCAAAAAAATGTCTGATATCGAGGAGGTAGAACCGGAGCCATCCCTGGGCAATGGAGGACTGGGACGTCTGGCAGCCTGTTTCCTGGATTCCCTGGCAACCTTAAATCTTCCGGGAGACGGTGTTGGCCTTCGGTATCATTATGGCCTGTTCCATCAGTCTTTTCAAGGCGGCGTGCAGAATGAATTGCCTGATCCATGGCTTTCAGAGCATAGCTGGGCAGAGAAAACAGACACGGTTTATCCGGTAGAACTGGCAGGCAGGACTTACCAGGCACGACTCTATAAACTGGCAGTGACCGGATATGAGGGACGTACCAACACGCTGAACCTGTTTGATCTGGATACGATTGATGAGACCATTGTTCATGACGGCATTTTATTTGATAAGACTAAAATTGATAAGAATTTAACATTGTTTTTATACCCGGATGATTCAGACGAGGCTGGGCGGAGACTGCGTATTTACCAGCAGTATCTGATGGTTTCTGCAGGAGCACAGCTGATCCTGGAGGAGAGTGTGGCCAGGGGATGCAAGCTTCACGATCTGGCAGATTATGCGGCGATTCAGATCAATGACACCCATCCAAGTATGGTAATTCCGGAACTGATCCGCCTGTTGGCAAAGAAGGGGATCAAATTTAAAGAGGCGGTAAAGATTGTCACCGATACCTGTGCGTATACCAACCACACCATTCTGGCGGAGGCACTGGAAAAATGGCCGAGAGAGTATCTGGATGATGTGGTTCCGCAGCTGATGCCGGTGATCGAAGAACTGGATCAATTAGCCAGAAGCCGTTCTAAGGATGAAAAACTGGCGATCATTGACAAAGATGATCGGGTGCATATGGCTCATATGGACATTCATTTTACCCATTCCACCAATGGCGTGGCAGCTCTGCATACGGAGATTTTAAAAGAGTCTGAGTTACACGGATTTTATGAGCTGTACCCGGAGAAATTCAACAACAAGACCAATGGAATCACCTTCCGCCGCTGGCTGATGGAGTGTGACCCGTTGCTGACAGAGGCTCTGGAAAAGTGGATCGGAACCGGTTTTAAGAAAGATTCCAACGAGTTAGAAAAGCTTCTGGCATACGAAAATGACGAGAAGGTGTTAGAAGAGTTAACAAGGATAAAAAAGGAGAATAAGCAGGCGCTGGCAGACTGGCTCTGGGAGACCCAGAAGGTAAAGATTTCCACAGATGCGCTGTATGATATCCAGTCCAAACGGTTGCATGAGTATAAGCGTCAGCAGCTGAACCTGCTTTATCTGATCCATCAGTACTATGAGATCAAGGCAGGACATCTGCCGGCTGCGCCGATGGTAAGCATTTTCGGAGCGAAAGCAGCGCCGGCCTATATCATTGCCAAGGACATTATCCATGCATTACTGACCGTATCCAAGGTCATCGCTGCAGATCCGGAGGTGTCCAGATGGCTGCAGGTAGTATTTGTGGAGAATTACAATGTGACAGCAGCAGAGAAGATGATTCCGGCCTGCGACCTGTCTGAGCAGATCAGTCTGGCATCCAAAGAGGCATCCGGTACCGGCAATATGAAGTTTATGCTGAACGGAGCACTGACATTAGGAACCATGGATGGAGCCAATGTGGAGATCAGTGAGCAGGTAGGCAGTGACAACATCTATATATTTGGTCAGACCTCAGATCAGGTGATCCACCGCTATGAGGCAGCTGATTACTGTGCGAAGCAGTGGTATGAGGGGGATCCCAATATCCGCCGGGCAGTAGATTTCCTGATCGGGGATGAGATGATGAAAGCCGGACAGAAAGAAAATCTGACCCGTCTGCATCATGAACTGATCAGCAAAGACTGGTTCCAGACGTTGCCGGATTTCAATGCTTATGTGGTAAGAAAAGGGCAGGCGTTGGCTGATTATGCGGTAAATCCTGTGGGATGGAGAAAGAAATGCCTGGTAAATATCGCCAAGGCAGGAATGTTCTCCAGTGACCGGACCATCGCACAGTATAATGAGGAGATCTGGCATTTGGGAAAATAGAAGATAGAATGTTCATAAATGAAAAATGGCTGACCAGGCGGATAAATGTCTTGGTCAGCCATTTTTATTTCACGAGATGTTAGCTATGTTGAAATTTTTGCAATTGTTCAGAAAATTCAGAACTTGGCTTAATCCTGCTTTCGGTAGGTTTTGATCAGCAGCGGTAACTCTGCCACCAGCATTCCGACCCAGCCGGCCAGATAGGAGAATGGCAGGGCCTCGATGCCAAGGTGCATGATCAGAACCAGTGGAGCTGCAGCCAGAACCCGGACTCCCATGTTGATAAAGCTGCTGATTAGGGTGATCTTCAGATCACCGATACCACGGAAGAAGCCCTGGATACCGTTGGTAAATGCCGGGAGAATGTACATTACGGAGATCAGGTGCAGGTAGGTAACACCATGGCTGATTACTTCCTCATCTTTTACAAACAACATCATCAGATGTCTTGCGAATACAAAGCAGACGATAAAGACTGCGATACCGTAAATGGTCTCCAGCACCAGTCCGCACCGGAAGCCTTCCCGCATCCGGTCCTTTTTGCCGGCGCCTTTATTCTGTGCCATCAGCGCGGTCATGGCGTGGGCGATATTCTGCTCCGGTGTGTAGGCGAAATCATCGATCCGGTTGACAACCGCAAATGCAGCAGCCACAGAGACACCCATGGTGTTGACGATGGCCTGGATTCCGAGCTTTCCCAGCTGGACGGTTGCCTGCTGCATGGCGGATGCCCAGCCGTAAGCGATGGTCTTTTTTAATAAGGAAGAGTCAAATACCATCCATTTCTTTCCGAGACGCAGGATCGGCACTTTTTTCTGGATGTAAATGATACAGAACAGGCAGCAGAGCGCCTCACTGATCACAGTAGAAACCGCACATCCATTGCTTCCGGCGTGCAGGACAACTACAAAAAACAGATCACCAAAGATGTTCAATATGGCGCTGATGATCAGGAAGTAAAGTGGCGAATTACTGTCACCCAGTGCCCGTAAGGTGCTGGAAAAGAAGTTATATAAAAAGGTAAAGACCAGTCCCACAAAAATGATCCGCAGATACTGGGTGGTCATCACCATAATGGACGGGTCCACCTGCATCAGATGAAGGATCGGGACTGCGAAAATAACGCAGATCAGGGTTAAAAATACAGAAAAAATCACACCGGAAAGCATGGTCGTGCTGATCTGCCGGTGTAAGGTATCATATTCCCTGGCACCATACTGCATGCCCATTAAGATGCTGGCACCCATGCACAGGCCATTTAAAAACAGGATCATCAGGGTACTGATGGGGTTGCAGATACCAACGGCAGCCAGTGCTTCTTTGCCGACAAAATGACCGACAATGATGCTGTCCACGGCATTGTAAGTGAGCTGGAACAAGTTGCCAAGAACCAGCGGAATCGTAAATTTGACCAGAAGAGGCATAATCTTTCCGGTCGTCATATCTTTTGTCATGACGGAAAGCTTCCTTTCGTATATTTTGATGTTGGGGTCGAAAGCTTTTGACCCCTCTGATACCGGATTGCTCCGCACTGCGTGCTCCCGCAATTCTCAAAAACATTCGTAATTCGCTCATTTTTCTTTGAAAAATGGCTACTTACTCATGTTTTTGGCGGGTCCCAAGGTCAAAAATTCTCCTGCAAGCAAGCTTGCATCGAACTTCTGACCTTTTGACCCTGGTATCACATTTTGTATACGATTAATCTTAGATAGGATAAAGGAAAAAGTCAAGTGAGGATTTTGGGATTGTAGGAAGTCCTCTGGATGTGTTATTCTAAGATACATAATGTGGAACTGGAGTAAATAGTGCCACAGGCCGTGGCACTATTCCATTTCAGCGATGCGAATCCACGGAAATGTTACACAAGCAGAAGATATCTGGAGGAGATAGAAAATGGAGATAAAGACGGTTGCACTGATCGGAGCCGGTGCGGTTGGCTGCTATTTTGTAGCAGGTTTAAAGGAAAAATCAGGAGAGAATCTGTGGGTGATCGCAGAGGGAGAGAGAAAGGAGCGGCTGGAACGAGAGGGACTGTGGATCAACGGACAGCAGTTTTTCCCATGTGTGAAGGCACCTGAGGAGGCAGTGGGAGCAGATCTGATCCTGGTGTCGGTGAAATATGGCGGTTTGGAGAAGATCCTTCCTTGGATCGAGACCATGACAGACAGCCATACGGTGGTGATGAGCCTGTTAAATGGTGTGGACAGTGAAGAGATCATCGGAAAACGGATTGGTATGGAACATATGGTTTATTCCCTGATGAAGATTGCTTCCCAGAGAACCGGCAACCAGATCCGTTATGATCCCGAGAAGACGGCAGGCGTTTTCTTCGGTGAGAAAGATTGCTGTGTCAGTGAGCGGGTGAAAGCACTGTGCCGGTTATTGGATGGAAGTGGTGTCCATTACCGGGTCTGCCAGAATGTAATGCAGGATCTCTGGTACAAATTTTCCTTAAATATCAGTAAAAATCTGCCTCAGGCGATCCTTAACTGCGGGCAGGGGGCTTATACAGACAGTGAACACGTGGCATATATCAGTGAACGTATGCGTCTGGAGGTGGTCGCGGTAGCGGAGGCGAAGGGCATTGACATTCACGATGCAGATGCACCAGCAGCCAGAAACAGTGGGGTTTTGCCGGACGCCAGATATTCGACATTACAGGATCTGGATGCCCATCGTCCGACAGAGATCGATATGTTTTCTGGTGCGTTGATCCGCATGGGAAAGGAACTGGGAATCGAAGTCCCATTTAGCGAATTTGTATTTCATGCCATTAAAGCACTGGAGGAGAAGAATTGCGGAAAGATCCGATGATCTTAGAAAATGGGAATTAAGTCGGAGCAGGAGTCAGGATTCCGCAGAGGCGGGAAGCGGCGATGCCAAGGAGAAGACACAGCAGATTCCCCAGACATTGACGGGCAGAGGAGAAAAAACTGTCAAAGGGAATGGTCATGACTGCGGAGGCCAGAAGGATGCCGATGATCCCGTGGAAAGTCAGACTATAGTGATGGTGAAACAGGAAGTTGATCGCTTTTGACAGGAGAATGATGGTGAAAACTGCGCTGATTCCTGCGGGAATTAGGACAGCAGGAGACAGATGTCCAATTCCATAGAGAAAAGGCGTGTACAGGCCAAGAGGCATTAAAAGGGCAGAAGAGCTCATTCCTGGGGCGATGATGCTGAGAGCCAGGCAGAAGCCGCAGAAGAAGAATGCAGGGGTTCCCTGGGGGATCTGGACAGACATGGTTTTTAGGAGACAAAGCAGGACGAATACAACCAGCATGCACAAGAAGAAAGCACAGGTGCTGCCTTTTTCGTCTCCCTGTTCCCTGGCCTGATGAAAAAGAGAAGGAACGGTACCAAAGATCAGTCCGAGGAAGAAGCAGATGGAAAAAGCAGAATGTTTCTCCAGAAGAAAGGCCAGTAGATTGGCCACGCCAAGAAAGCCGATCCCATATCCGAGAAAAACCGGAAACAGAACTGGAAGATGGGTTTTCAGACAGGAGACCGGATCAGCTAAGAATTCCATGATGGGCTGATAGACGCCGAATACCACGCTTAAGACACCGCCGGAGATCCCTGGAAGCACAGCGCCGATCCCGATGACGATTCCCTGGATCAGTTTTAAGAAAAAATCTTTGAGAGAAAGCATAGGCAGTGAAAATCCTTTTTTGATATAAGGGTATGGAAAAAAGAGGAAAAATATGTACCTGAGTGTAAGACTTAATTCCAAAGAGCCAATGAGGAAGAATATTCCAGTAGCGAAAGAACTGATTGAACGGATCTTGCAGGCGGGGATGATGGCACCATCCTCAAAGAACCGTCAGCCATGGAAGTTTATTGTGGCTTCTGGCAAGACCAAGAAAGGCTTATTTGGATGTGGTTGAGTGGAGAACATGATATACGAAAAAATACAGAGGAGAATATTATGACGATCGAAGAACGTGCCGAATACGCGGCAGAATTAAAAGCAACAGGACGGTGCAACTGCACACAGGCCGTATTAAAAGCATTTGAGGACAAGCTTCCGGTGAATTCCGAAGAACTGATGAAATTGACAGCGGGATTTGCAGCAGGCATGGGATGTATGGAGAGTACCTGTGGGGCATTGATCGGTGCCATTGTGGTTACCGGGGATCTGACAGAAGGCAAAGGAACACCACGATATTCCAGGGAGATCTTATCGGATTTCCAGCAAAGATGCGGTGGAACGATCTGTAAGGATTTAAAGGGAATGGAGACAGGAGTTCCATTGTGTCCATGTCCGGAATGTGTGAGAAATGCTGTATTGGCATTGGGAGAGAAAACCGGAATAAAGTGAGAGTGGAGACCACTGGAATTCACCTTGTATGGGATCAGGTAATTGAAAAACGGCACACCGCATGCTCTTCCCTTTCGTGAAGAGCTCGGTGTGCCAATTTTTTGCAAGAAAAATCAGTAGGAGATGATCTCGTATCCGTCCTCGG
>SKDY01002143.1_pt1 | contig 10675 bp, 2 predicted proteins | sample 4826591 | NCBI WGS metagenome assembly SKDY01 (sample SAMN11008823, study PRJNA524170) | human gut metagenome | biome: Human fecal sample; material: Feces; isolation source: fecal sample from pouch patient p10, p22 | host: Homo sapiens | place: Israel: Tel-Aviv | collected 2016-06-15
AAGTGCGTCATTTGACGGACATCCTTTCATATAGGTTTGGTTCACTTAATATGATACCTGATGTCACGCCGAATGGCGTTTTTTATTTACCACCAACTGGGTGGCTAACTTCATTCTATAATCCACCGAATAAATATTTGAAAATAAGACACAAAAATACCGGAAGCCGTAATTGGTTTCCGGTATTTTCGTTTTAACTCAAACAGTTAATTTCTCTTTTTCTTTCGATCATCAATAGCCATTCCCAGCAATCCGGCTGTTAACAATCCCAATAATGCTGTCTTATCATGATGCTCATTGCCGGTTTGCGGTAACTGCTGGTTGTTATTCGCTTTCCCATGGTTATTAGCAGGTGTTGCTGGATCACTTGCCCCGTCACCATGAGCCGAGATAGTCTTTTCAGCCGCCTGAGTTCGAATAGTTGCAATGTCAGTCGTCCCAATCTGTGGGTCGGCAGCATTAGCGATAGCCGTTTGGGCAGTAGTTGGCTGAGGATCATCCTGACTAGCAATCTGCTGTCCTTGTTGACCATTGCCAGTCGATGAAGCTAATTGACTCAGCTTAGCTACATCCTGTTTAGCAATAGCAGCATCAGCTTCAATATTGGCAGCATCCGCAGAAGCTTGCGCATTAAGTCCCTGCAATTGAGCCAACTTAGTATTAGCAGCTGACTGTCCCTCGCTAGCAAGACTATCAATCTCCGTTAATGTCTGCTGAGCTTGAGACTGCAGCTGACTTGCTTCGGCAGTCTGGCGATCAGCAAGCTTAGCAGCACCACTCGCTTCAGCAGCATAGCTATTTGCTGCAGCTGCTTGAGCAGGGTCCTGAGCAATTATCTGGTCTGCCAGTTGCCGGGCGTCACTAGCCAGCTTGTCAGCTTCACTAGCGGCACTCTGGGCTTGAGAAACATAGTTCTGAATTTGGGAATTAATCGTCCCAGCAGACTGAACAGCACTAGCAGATGAGTTAATTGCCGTATTATCACTGTGACCACTAGCCGTCGATGTTGCGGCTGAAGACTGCGATGCAGTGCTTGAAGCAACATCGGATTCACTTTGTGCTGTGGAAGCAGTTGAACTTGCACTACTATTAGAGCCGCTTTGAGCTGTTGAAGGGTCACTAGGATCAACTACTGCTTGACTAGCATCACTGTGGACTTCACTAGCAGATGACTGCGGATCCTGGTTGCTTTGACTCGTGTTTTTATCAGAAGTCGAAGCGCTGGAAGGATCGCCGCTTGCCATCGAAGCATCACTGGCAGCAGAACTTGGTACCTTTGCCTGGCTATCGGCAGCCGACTGTTCTGCATCTGCAGCACTCTGAGCAGCAAACAGGGCTTTTTGAGCTTCACTAGCAGCATTATCGGCAGCTTCACGGTCCTTGTGGGCTACGCTGGCTGCACTTTCAGCTACTGAAGCCGCGGTTGATGCTTCACTAGCAGCACTCTGGGCAATAGTGGCAGCGGATCTGGCAACTTGTGCTGCAGAGCTGGCTGCCGATTCATCGCTTTGGGCAGCGGAAACATTGCCAGCATTCTTAGCAGCGGAGGCAGCACTTGAAGCCACTGAATTAGCCGAATTTGCAACGGCTGCTTCGCTATTCGCTGCTGAGGCTGCGATTGATGCTTCACTAGCAGCACTGGAGGCGATGTTAGCTTCATTCCGAGCATCTGAAGCGGCTGAACTGGCCACGGCATTTGCTGATGAAGCAACGCTGGCTGCGGAAGAAATTGCTGAGTTATCGCTGTACTTATTAGCTAAACTATCAGCAATGCTATGAACATTAGAAGTAGTTTGAGAATCTGCCTCGGCTCGTTTGGCATCACTTTGCGCAGCACTAGCAGCGGACTGGGCATCCTGACTGCTTTGGATAGCATCCTTATCAGCTGTCGATGCAACGGTATTTTCACTGCTTGCCACTGAAGCAGCACTTGTTGCATCACTAGCGGCAGAGCTCAATGCCTTCGCCTGACTATCTGCTGCTGATTGTTCTGCATTGGCAGCACTTTGAGCGGCGGATTGTGCATTCCGTGCTTCACTAGCAGCGGAATCTGCTGTTTGCCGGTCTTTGTGAGCTATGCTAGCAGCACTGGAGGCAATTGAAGTTGCGGCGGAGGCTTCACTGGCAGCACTTTGCGCAGCACTGGCTGCGGAACCGGCTACCTGTGCCGCAGAGCTGGCTACGGATTCAGCACTTTGGGCAGCGGGAACATTATCCGCATTCTTAGCGGCGGAGGCAGCGCTTGAAGCTACCGAGTTAGCAGAACTAGCAATTTCCGCTTCGCTATTCGCTGTTGAAGCTGCAATCGAAGCTTGTGAAGCCGCTGATGATGCTGCAGTTGCCGCGCTTTGAGCAGCCGAAGCAGCGGAACTGGCAACGGCATTTGCTGATGAAGCAACACTGGCAGCAGAGGAAATCGCTGAATTACCACTGTATTTATTAGCTAGACTATCGGTAGCACTTTGTGCAGTTGAAGTTGTATCAAAATCACTAGCAGCCTGATCTGCATCGCTTTGAGCCTCACTGGCAGCTTTTTGGGCAGCTTGATCGCTTTGACTGGCATCCTTAGCAGCAGTTGATGCACTAGTCGAATCGCTAATTGCTGATGAAGCCTTGCCTGCTGCCTCGCTAGCAGTAGAACTCAATGCAGCGGCTTCACTCTGGGCAGCAGATTCTGCATCAGCAGCTTTTTGGGCAGCGGCTTGCGCACTTTGGGCAGCATTCTTAGCAGCATCTGCAGTTTCACGATCTTTATGAGCAACACTAGCAGCAGAAGCGGCAGTCGATGCGGCTTGTTTAGCGGCACTGGCAGCGGATTTTACAGCTTGTGCGGCAGAACTGGCTGTTGATTCTGCAGAAACAGCTGCTGCCTCATCACTTTGAGCGGCAGAAAGATCACCTGCGCTAGCCTCGCTTTGGGCAGCAGATGCAGCATTGGAGGCTGCCGTGTTGGCAGAGCTAACGATGGCTGCTTCGCTATTGGCGGCTGAATCCGCCGCTGATGCATCATTGGCAGCACTAGAAGCTGTTTCGGCAGCACTTTGGGCGTCTGCAGCCGCAGAACTAGCAGCGGCACTAGCTGAGGAAGCAACACTGGCAGCGGAAGAAATTGCTGAGTTATCACTATATTTCTTAGCTAAACTGTCAACCTCGCTTTGAGCGCCAGAAGCAATGCCAGAATCAGCTTTGGCCTGACTGGCATCACTTTGGGCAGCAGAAGCATAATTTTGGGCATTTTGATTTTCTGCACTTGCCGTTTCATTTTCAGCACTAGCAACATTGCTTTTATCACTGGCAGCACTCGCAGCAGAAGTTGCTTGGCTGGCAGCAGAACTCAACGCAGCTTGATGAGTGCTATTAAGTGAATCTACAGCTTGGTTATAAGCATTTTGGGCATCTTGTAAAGCCGTGTCGGCAGTCTGTTTTGCCGCAGAAGCAGCAGATACGGCAGCAGCAGCGCTATCAAGGCCGCTTTCAGTGTCAGTAGCAGCATTCTTAGCGCTAATGGCAGCAGAAGCAATTGCACTTGATGCAGCAGCATAATCACTGGCAGCAGCGGATGTGTCGCCTGCCGCTTGTTCAGAATTAGCCTTATCTTCCAATGAAGCGGCGGATGATACCGCGGTTGAGGCAGCAGATACGGCAGAGTTGGCAGCCGTATTGTTAGATTGAGCTGCTGAATTATCCGCAGCAGCACTAGATGCCTGGCTATTAATGACACTGGCAGCACTTTGCAGTGTACTTTGCGCACTGGCAACAGCTGAATCAGCTGAATCCAGCTTGGCAGCATTACTCTGCAATCCTGCAACTGCCGATTGATCGCCTTTGGTTCCTGAAGCTGCACTCGCAACTGCAGTGGCATCCTGAGCAATAGCAGCAGCCTGACTTTTGGCTGTCTGCAAGTCTTCTTCTGCCTGCTCTAATTGCCCATCGACAGTTGCTCTGTTGTTTGCGGCCCTCAGAGCATCCCCGGCGTCTTTACTATTCTGCCGAGCACTATCCGCATGACTGCGGGCAGCCTGAGTGTCAGCAATAATCTGATTAACCAGCTTATTAATCTCACTAGTCTGACTAGTTAAATCACTGGCACTGCTGAGCGCAGCTTGGGCGTCTGAATATGCCTTTTGAGCAGCACTGGCAGCAGAAGTTGCCGCACTCGCATTTTCGCTAGCGGCATTTGCAGCAGAAACTGCCTGAGTGTCAGCGCTCTTAATAGCCGCGTCGCTTGGGTACTCACTCTTTAGCTTATCGGTCTGTTCACTATAATCAGCAGCGTCAGAAGCAAATTGCTGAGCATCAGAAGCTTTGTCTTGTGCATCGCTAAGGGCAGCACTAGCACTAGCCAGTTCCTGCTTTAGGTAATCTTGGTTAGCTTGAGATAAGCTCTGGTTGCTAAGTAATTTTTGCGCACTGGAGGCTAAATCACTAGCACGGCTTGCCGGATCAGCATCAGATGCCTGCCAATTGCTTGCAGATGCAGCGGCGGCAGCCTGGTTAGCTGCCGAAACTGCCGCGGAGACTTGGTCATCGTAGTCACTGCCAGCATTCCCTGCAGAAGCACTAGCATTGGCAGAAGCGCCATCGCTGACAGCAGTTGAAGCGGCCGGCAAACCAGCACTGGCAGCACTCACTACGCTCTTGTAGTCACTGGAGTTTGCCATTGCTGCAGAATCTGCTTCTGCACTTGTCAAGTCCGCATTAGCGCTTGAGAGGGCAGCAGCCACAGTTGCGTTGCTTCCGCCCATCAAGGAATTCAAGTTTTGAAGAGTATTGACTACCTCTTTAATCGTCGCCACTGCGCTGGATGCCTGGGAAGCAGCTGTACTTGCTGCACTGCTATTTGTAGCCAGTTTTACTGCTGCTGACTGAGCAGTCGAAGCAGCGCTGGCAATTTGACCCTCTTGCTGCGTCAAATGGTTGGCGGACTGGGCACTGCTGTCATCAGCAACGGCAGTTGAATTAGCATTAGCAGCGGAACTGGCTGCACTGGCTGCACTAGCAAGACTGCCCTGACTGGCCATCGTCGCGCCAGCAGAAGTATAACTATCAACAACACCAGCAGCGGAACTAGCATTATCAGCTTGCGAGCTGGCTGCTTGAGCGGCGGAACTAGCAAGACTCTGGGCCGCAGAGGCAACAGCAGCGGCACTTTGAAGTGTGCCCTCAATGCTGTTCACTGCTGAATCTGTCAATTCGCTTTGAGCAACTGATTGGGCTGCCGAATTGGTGTTTGAAGCTGTCTTTGCAGTCTCCGAAGCTGATTGGGCCGCTTTGGCTGCATCGCTAGCAGCAGAAGAGGCATCACTAATCTGCATTGCGGAACTAGCTTCACTAGCAATCTGGGCATCACTGGCAGCCTGAGCAGCAGCTGATTGGGCCGCCTTGGTAGCAGAACTGACAGTCCTAGTGTGGTCGGCGAGACTTGCAGCCATGCTTGTAATCCCGGCTATGGCAGTAGAAGCAGCAGTCAGAGCATTATCAGCAGCGGAACTGGCAGGTACCGTAGCTGAAGAATAAGTTCCATTAATTTTATTTTCATAATCCGTATCAGCAGCGGAAGTGTAAGCACTTGAAGCAGCACTGGCAGCAGCATTCCCAGCACTATTAACCGTTGTCTGGTCACTTGCTGCTGTACTTGCCTGGCTTGTAAGCAATGACGATTGGCTGCCAGTCTTTGTAACAGCAGCTGAGGCAACACCAGTTTGCGTATTTGCATCACTCTCTGCTTGCTGGGCGATTTGATTTTCCAGACTATTAAGGGAGCTGGGGTGCTGCTGGGCGAACTTGCTTGCCAAACTAGCTGAGTTATCCGTAGCGGTTGCATCAGCTGAGGCAGTGCTTGCAGCAGAACTAGCAGTTTGGGCAGCAGTACTTGCAGTCGAAGCAGCAGAAGATATGGCAGTTACATCCTCAGTTGCTTGGCTATCAGCAACATATTTAGTGGCAACCTGCTGAACACCCTTGTATTCATCAACAGCTACTAAAACTGTGTTAGGGGTAAGCTTTAAATTGTCAAAGCTTACCACCCCAGTACCATTTTCATCGTACTTCTCACTAGCGATTACGTTGCCGTCCTGGTCTTTTAGCGTTACCCGCGCATAAGGCTGAACTTTGACATTGACCGTAGCAGTCGTATCGTCAAGCGGTGTTGTCGTAATTTTTAGTTGTGCATTTTCCTCATCGTTAGCAGTAAGGATTAGGTTGCGGCTGTCACCAGCATTGGTAATTGCGGTTAATTGCGGCGCAACATAGTTTGTGGCATAAGATCCATCGTCTAAAGTATTCTTTGTGCCCCAAGCACTGGTCTCATCTGAATCAACAATCAAAGCTGTATTAGCTGAATTATTTTGTAAGTGTAAACGTTGGTAAATTGGGGATACAACGGCATTCAGGCCATCATTTACCTTGACATTATAAGCGTTCAAACTATTGCTAGAACCGCTTAAGCTAAGGAGCTGGCTCCCAGTCGCAGCTCCTGAATCAATAGTCAGCTTAACCTTATTAACATCTGCAAAATTTAAATTAGCATTGGTTGCCTGAACCAGGTTAACCTTCCCTTGGCCGCTGTAACTGATATCGGCATTAGCTCCGTGGCCAAAGCTAAGCACAGCCTTGTCGCCCAGTGTAATGACATTGCCACCAGCAGTATCAGAAGTGTTGCTAATAGTCAGATTACTATCACTGCTGGAGCTATTAGCGTTATCAACCAGGATATTACCGCCACTGGTCATTGAAATTGCATCAACTGTACCATCTTGTTTCAAAGTTACCTGCCCGCTATTAATTTGAAGCTGACCGGTTCCGCCGACAACGATCGAAGCATCATTGGTATAGCTGCTATCATTCGATGAATCGATGCTGTTGTTGACAGTTAGTTTCCCACCAGCATTGACCAGTACTTTTCCATTTTTACTAATACCGATTGCACCATTAGTAGTTTTATTGTGCTGGTTGATTGTTACTGTCCCGCCGTCTTGAATGTTTATTTCACCGAAGGAAGAAGAACTAGTACCTTGAAGGTGAATAGCAGAATCATTGTTATAGTTGTTAACCGTAACTGTCGAGCCAGTACCTTGGACGTTAAATTCGCCATCATGCAAGCCGATTGCACTGGCAGTAGTGCTGGTCTTGTGCATATTAACTGTTAGCTGGCCGCCATTAGTAACGTTGACCGGCTGGTTGCCACTGACATAGAGACCGGCGGAAACCGCGATATTACTATTAGCAGAAGTTTCTCCTTCATTTTCGATGTCCAGAGAACCGCTATTAGTAATGTCTAAGGCATCGGCAGTACTAGTACCCATGTCGCTAGCCAAACCGGCTTCCAGATATTTAGTCTTGGGCGACATATGGATAACGACTTTCCCGCCATCGATTTTAAGGGTCCCTTGGGCATAAATATCTGCGATAATATTAGGATCATACCAGGTTGAGTGGTGCTGAGTCCCATCAGTCAAAACTGAGCCGGTGACATCTAACGTTGCCCCGTTATTCACGGTCAGGGAGCCATCAGCCGCAGTGTCATTGCTGGTCTTCTTTGCATAGATAACAGTATCACCCGGGTCAGTAATCGTTGTAGTCCCAGAATCAACGATCACTTGTCCGGCAGTCACGGCTGGCAATCCGCCAAAAGTAGTGGTATTAGAAGAATAGGTTTCGCCACCATAGGTATAAGAATCCTCAATTTGGATCTGGTTAGTCCCTTGGAAGATAACCCGGCCGTTGCTTGAACTGGTTAAGCGAACACCATGGTAATTAACGTTATCAAAGACTAAGGTATGGTGGATATTTGAATCAGTAATTGTTTGATCTTTGTCATAAGTAAAGACACCATAGCGGGCAATATCATTTAAACTGGTAAAACTGTCCGTACTGTAGAAGGTCAAATTCTTTAAAGTGATTGTCCGGTTGGTGCTTCCACTTGTTTTGAACCGATAACTATTATTAGCAAAGTTAATTGAGTGGCCATTGCCATTGATCGTAAAATCACGATCTGCAACTGAACCAGCGCTAATCCGATCACCACCATTTTTACTGCTTCCGGCATCGATATCTTTAGTGATGTTAATGACGGTATAGTCACCCTTATAAATGGCGTTGTTTAAGGCATCCCAGCTATCAACGTCAATTGATTTTTCAGTAGTTGTATCTGTGCTGGTGCTTGTCGTCCTAGTAGCAGTCTGCTTTCTAGCCGCTAAAGCAGCAGTAGGAGTCGTTGCACTTTCAAGCTGATCAACACTCAACTTGCTGATTGTTTGGTCGTCGTTCTGCGGATTAGTATCAGCTAAAATATTTACAGTTTGAACAGCATTCACTTGAGAACTAGCAGAACTCTGGCTATTACCAGATGTCATACTACTATTCTGGCTATTACCAGATGTCATACTACTATTCTGGCTACTAGCTGCCTGACTACCAGTATTACCCCCCCCACTTGCCAAATTGGTATTTTGCCTAGTTAAAGATTGGCTGTTAACCTGCCGGCTCATCAGACTAATCGCATCTGTTGTTTGCCGACCAGTATTTTCAGTAGCAGCGTGGACTGGCTTGCCATTGATCATAATCGCTCCCATCGCTAAGACCAGCAGCGATGAGTACAACCATAATTTGCCGGCTTTATACATCTTATAATGTTTTTTCAAACGTCCATCAGTCAGTGGCTTATTCGAATTCACTTATAACTCTCCTTCCAAAAAAGCAGCGTCTATGGATTATCCGAATACATAATTCACAGGCGTATTTCTATAGTAGTGCTAACGTTAATTATATTTATATAAGGCAGATTGTAAAGTTTAAGTTGAACATTTAAGTGGACAGAAAAACCCATCAAGGTCTTTAATGGTGTTACCACAACATTCCATTAGAAAGAAGGACCTTAATGGGCACTACTATTTTATCATTCCAGAACCGCGTTGTCATTGAAACGCTTCATAATGAAGGACGTTCCTTACGATACATCGCTAATTACTTAGGCTTTAGTAAAACCACAGTCTTTAACGAACTTCACCGGCTCAACGGTGAGTATCAAGCTGAATTAGCGCAAACTGACTTTGAACGCAAGGTTAGTCAACGGGGGCGGAAGTCTTCGCTCACTAAAAACCTTAAACACTTGATCGAGGAAAAGATTCAAGTCCAAAAGTGGTCCCCTGAACAAGTTGCCCATGTAGTTGGAATTGCCTACAAGACGGTCTATAACTGGATTGATCAAGGATGGCTTGATGTACGGTTGCCCGATTTGCCTGATCATGGAATTCGTCGTCATCGCGCTAAAGAAAAGCGTGGTACGTTCAGTCACGGCCGCTCCATTGAGGAGCGTTCTCATAAAGTCGAAACTCGCCAGGAATTCGGCCACTTTGAAGCTGATACCGTACTTTCTGGTAAACGTAAAGGTCAAGCTGTGGCTACTTTTGTGGAGCGTAAGAGTCGCCTGACAATTGTTAAACGGCTCCATGGTCGCGACAGTCAGTCCATGACTCAAGCCGTACTTGAACTAGCTAGTCAACTTCAAGACAAGCTCAAGACGCTTACCGTAGATCATGGTAAAGAGTTCGCTAACTACCAGGCAATTGAGCAGCGAACTGGTACTCCGGTTTATTTTGCCCATGCTTATTCACCACATGAACGCGGTAGTAATGAGAACCGTAACCGAGTTTTGCGACGGTTTATTCCCAAGGGACAAGCCATTGAAGAACTAAGTGATTACCAACTGGTTCAAATCAATTGGTATCTGAATTCACTGCCACTTAAATGTCTTAATTGGCATACACCAATCGAGATCTTCTTGCTTAATCTACGTTACTAAATTCGTTCAAGTTATTTCTTGCAATCTGCCATAATCCACCCGAGATATCAAGGGCGGTTTTGAATTGTCGTTTTATGGCGGTTTAAAAATGTATGATTTGGGCGGTTTAGGGATTGACCGATGCCAAACGGTATGACTTTCCCTTGATCTTAATTACATGTGAGTGGTAGACAAGGCGGTCTAAAATTGCTTCTGCAGTCGCCGTGCTATGAAGGATGGTTCCCCAACTTGATAATGGTACATTGGTCGTTATGATCGTTGATTTACGTTCATAGCGGCCATTTATTAGTTGAAACAATAGTTTCGCTTCATCCGCCGTTATTGGTAAATAGCCTAATTCATCAATGATTAACAGGTCATATCTTTCATATCGGCGCATTACGCGCTCTAAATGTTGCTTTTCTTGCGCCGCCTTCAATCTAAGTATTAATTCATGGCAATTAATAAATAGTGTTCGTACATCTCGCCGGCATGCTTCGATGCCAAGACCAATTGCCAGATGCGTTTTACCTACGCCAGGGCTGCCAATAAAGATAATATTCTCTTGATTATCCAGAAATGACATGGTCGCAAACTCAGCGATTTGCTGCTGGTTAATCGAAGGTTGAAATTGATAATCAAACTCATTTAGTCGTTTAATAATAGGAAATCTAGCACGTTTGATTCTTCTCTTTAGGCTTTCATGTTGCTGATAGGCAATCTCCTTATCGGTTAATTCTAATAGTGCTTCGCTAAAGCTGATTTGGCTATCGTTGACTTGTTGCCGATAATCCGCAATTGACGCAGCCATATTATGTAAATTTAACTTCGTTAAATTATCAATTAGTTTTTGATACTGATTCATTTTATTCCCCAATCTGATCATAAATACTG
>SKDY01002145.1_pt1 | contig 10657 bp, 2 predicted proteins | sample 4826591 | NCBI WGS metagenome assembly SKDY01 (sample SAMN11008823, study PRJNA524170) | human gut metagenome | biome: Human fecal sample; material: Feces; isolation source: fecal sample from pouch patient p10, p22 | host: Homo sapiens | place: Israel: Tel-Aviv | collected 2016-06-15
GTTATATTGTATATAATATAATACATTATATATATATAAGAGTATAAAATAGATCATATCAGTTTATATTTACATTATATTTGTATATCTTATACAAGTTTATCTTCATCTAAAATATATAAACTTTCTAAATTAGATGAAGATAAAACATAGTAATAAAGCGTTTCTTCATAAATGCATAGAAAAAGGTAGTTAATATAAGCAGTCTATTATTTTATAATTGTTTATATTTGTACGACTATTGAGCCTTAAGTAAGGACAACAATACATAAACGCAAAAAAACAACGCCATCCTTTCGGATGGCGTCGTTTCGCATAAGGATTGTGTGCCCTAGTCGGGGTCCAGGGAACAGCAAGGCCCTCAAACAATCGCCGTATGAGGGCCATATGTAGTTGTTCATTATATACACTGTGCGTCACACATCATCTTCCTAATTCATTGTATATCGTTTATGCCGAGCTCTCAGTGTGTTAATGATTTATAGTTAAATTTACAACCTTATTATTGAATCGCAGCGCGCAAGTCTACTTTTTTAGTTTCTTGGTTAGCTGGACGATTGATCGCTTCACGAAGATCTACAGTGTGTTCATCTTGAACAGTAGGTTCTTCACTAGCTTTATTTTTAACTGTTTGTTTAGCTGCGAACCAGATTGTTTCGTTCATGTAGTGACGAAGTTCTTCGTTAGAAACGTTTTCTTGGTCTTTAGCCATTACATCCAAAATAGCATCTTCTAATGCTTGTGCTTCGTCGTCAGTCATAGGACCGCCAACTTCTTTTTGTTTTTGGATGATTTCGTTAATACGATCTGTCATGCCACGCAATACATTGTAACCATAGCTGTTAGTGAAGCCATCTTCTTTATTGTATTTAGGCATTTCGAAATATTCGTATTCGTTTTTATTACGGTTTTCACCATTCCAGTTCAAGAACACTTCTTGACCATGTACACGACCGATGGAATGTGTGCGGAAGTAGTCAGCATAGTTGTGTTTGTCATAGGAATGTAACCATTTTTTCTCAGCTTTTGTCATACGTTCATGGTTTTCGTATTTCACTTTAGCTTTTGCGATGTTGATTTCCGCATTTTGCCAAGCTTTCACATAGTCATGAACAGCAGACACTGTTTGTGGGCTAGCCACAGGAACCAATACTACATTGCCCAATGCAGGCGCAGATACTGGGTTACGTAAAATTAGGTTATCGTCATATGTTGGAGCGGATTGTGCACCTACAACGCCTGTAGAAATAACAAGAGCCGCTGCACAAGCAAGTAATGTAGATTTTTTCATTCTATATTCCTCTTTTCTATCGTTAGATTATGGTGAAAGTATCTCTCACGCGTTTCACGTTCATATTTAAAAGCATTATTTTCATAAACAATAGGGAGAGGTAAGCGCTACGCTAGGTAGCGCATACCTTCCTTTGTTCATTCAGTTCTTACACTCACAAATGATTACATACCAAGTTTTGCCATCATAGCAGCAATTTGAGCTTTCATTTGTTCGTTTTCAGCTTTCAAATCAGATACTTCTGTTTTTAATCCAGCGTTTTGTGCTTTAACGGAAGCCATTTCTTGTTGCATTGCATAAGCAGAGCTGATAGGGCCTTTGCGGTAACGATCTGCTACTGCAGCTTCGCTATCACGGTTGCCAACTTTCCAAGTTACACCAGCGTTTGCCATCATGTGACGGGAACCACCAGCCCATGCTAAGCCAGCATGCATCATTGTGGACTCGTTTTTGTAATGAGCAACGCCCATTGCAATAGCGGAGTTACCACGGTAGTTACCATAACCAGCCATGATTTGAGTTGGTTCTAATGGATCGTATTGGATAGGTTTCAATGCTGCAAGAGCTGCACCTTGTGCACCTACACGACCGATTTCGTCTGTCAATTCATCGAAACGAGGGCTTGCACCAGTAGTCAAGTCGTATACTTTAGCGCCATCTGTAGTTTCAGACTCTTGAACACCTACAGTACCATCAGTAGATTTAACGATTGTGCGGGAATCTTTCAATTGTTTCAAGTTAACTGCATCTGTATCGTTAGTACCTTTACCAAGGTTAGTAATTTTGTTACCACCCATGTTGAGGTTACCACCAGTTACAGCAAGATCACCAGCGTTGAAGTTCAATGCAGGACCACTTTCACTGTTTCTGATAGAGTTGATACCTTTAAGGTCTTTGTTCAATTTAACAGTTAATGTATCGTTACCATCAGCTACTACGTTGATGTTACCAGCAGCGGATTGGAATGCAGCGGATTGAGCTTCAGTTACGCCTTCGCCTTGAACTTTAACAAGCGTATTCAACGCATGTTTATTTTCAGTGCTAGTGTTGTTACCTGTGAATTTCAAGCCATCGTCCATAGTTGCCACTTCACGTACGATATCTTTACCGTCAGCACCTTTAATAGGGTTGCCGTCTTTATCTTGTGGAGTGTAAACGATACGTTGAGATTTATCAGTGCCAGCTTCTGGGTTCACTAATGTTTGTTTACCATCGTTAGTGGAGATATCAACAGATTTACCGTTGCTACCATCAGCACCTTTAGGGCCAGTCAAGCCAATGTGACCTACGCCATCTTTACCAGCGATGGATACAGCGTCTTTACCATCTTTACCGATGGAAACTTTACCGTCGATACCGTTAGCACCGTCTTTACCAGAGATGGATACACCATCTTTACCAGCTACGCCATTTTTACCAGGAACGCCAATGGAGTTCAAGCCGTTAAGATCTTTATCAAGACCGATTACAACTTTACCATCTTTAGTCATAGTTTTGATGTTGGAACCGCTGTAGTTGTCATCAGCTTTAGTACCTTCACCAACGATTTCAAGTTTTTCACCCAAGTTTTTGTGGATGTCAGTACCAGATTGAGCACCGAAGTTCAAGCCTTTGTTGCCGATTGCATCAGCAGCATTTTTAAGGTCTGTTACATTTACAGCACCGTTCTTAGTATTGTTGTCACCAGCAGCGGCATCAATCTTATCTAAGAATGTGTTACCAGCTTTATCAGCAATGGAAGAACCAACGTTGTTCAATTTCATTGGATCTGTAGTAGAAGCGTTAGGGTTGTTCATGGAAGCGATGATATCGCCAGCATTTACAACGTCGCCAGAACCATCTTTAGCTGTGTTGAAAGTACCATCTGGTTGTTTGTAAACTTTAGTGCCATCTTGTTTAGTGTATACCACTGGAATTTGAGCATTGTTTACAACACCTTGGTTATTAATCTTGATGTCATATTGGTGACCTTTAGCTGCATCATAAGTTGCAGATGTAGGATCATTTTTATCAGTTACGGAGATAGTGTTATCAGAAGATTCAACAGTTGTAACTTTATCTTTCAATTGTTTAACGTTTACAGCATCTGTATCGTTTTCACCAGCTTTAACGCCTGTAATTGTTTTATTACCAGCGTCAATACCAGTCTTAGTTACAGATGGACCACCAGCGATAGTCAAACCATCGTTGTTAACTGTAGTATCCCCAATTTTTACGGAACCGTCTTTAGTAAGATCAAGGTCTTTAGACAATTGAACTTTCAATTTACCGCCGTCTTCATTTACACCGATATTGTTATCAGTCAATTTAGTGCTGTCTGCACCGCCAACGATATCTAATTGTTCACCAAGTTTTTTCTTAACAACAGTAGTGTTATCACCTTTGAATGCTAAGCCATCTTCTAATGTAGCAACAGTATGTTTGCCTGTTTTATCTTCGTATACAATACGGGAGATACCATCAGCACCATTTTTACCGTCAATACCATCAACACCTTTTTCAACTTGGATATCTACACGGTTAGTACCATCAACACCATTAGTACCATCTTTACCGTTGATACCAATTTTGCCGTCTTTACCATCTTTACCTGTTACAGTAATAGTTTCAGCTTTAAGGTTTTTATCAAGTTTAACATCGATAGTTGTGTTACCATCTGCATCTTGACCGATGATAGTTTTAACGTTTTCGCCGCTGTACTCAGTATCAGCTTTAGCGCCTTCGCCTTGAACTTTTACAGTGGAACCAAGTTTATTAGTTTTCACACCGCCAGAGTTAGCGTCGAAGTTTAAGCCTTTATCGATTAATGCATCAGCTGTATTTTTAAGGTCAGTTACGTTTACCGCACCATTCTTAGTTTTGTTGTCATTAGCTGCCGCATTAATTTTGTCTAAGTAAGTATTACCAGCTTTATCAGCGATAGAGGAACCTACGTTGTTCAACTTCATAGGATCTGTTGTAGAATCGCCACCATTGTTCATGGATGCAATTACGTCAGCAGGTTGAACTGTAGTACCAGAACCGTCTTCTTTTGTATTGAAAGTAACATTACCTGTAGCAGGGTCTACAATTTTGTAAAGTTTGTTGCCATCTTTATCAGTGTAAACAACTGGAGTTTGAGCTTTTTCAACTACAGATTGGTTATTAATAGTGATGTCGTATTGGTGACCTTTAGCTGCATCATAAGTTGCAGATGTAGGATCGTTTTTATCAACTACTTTAATGGAGTTATCGGAAGACGCAACAGTTGTTACTTTGTCTTTCAATTGTTTAACGTTTACAGCGTCTGTATCGTTTTCACCAGCTTTAACGTTAACAATTTTGTTACCGCCATTATCTAAGCCATCTTTAGTCAATTTAACATCAGTAGTAGTACCACCTGCAGGAGCAGTGATTGTAACACCGTTGTTGTCAACTTTTGTTGCACCAGTAGTCAAGGAGCCATCAGCACCTAAGTTAACTTCCTTAGCCAATTGAACTTTCAATTTACCATTGTCGTTGTTCACGCCAATGTTGTTATCAGTCAATTTAGTTTTGTCTGCACCACCAACGATATCTACTACGTTGTTAAGATGTTTCTTAATAACTTTAGTTGGATCAGTTTGACCGTCGTCACCAGCGAACTTCATGCCATCATCGTGAGTTGCTACTTGATGTTCGTTACCATCTTTGTCTTGGTATACGATACGAGTCATAGTTTCACCAGGTTGACCGTCAACGCCTGGAACACCGTCTTTTACAGTGATGTCAGCAGTTGCATTTTTACCATCTTTACCAGCAGGGCCAGTCAAACCAATGTGACCTACGCCATCTTTACCGGAGATAGATACTGCATCTTTACCATCTTTACCAGTGATACCAACTTTACCGTTGTTACCATCTGTACCAGCTGCGCCAGTAGGACCAGTAATAGATACACCATCCTCACCGTCTTTACCATCTTTACCATTAACAACTACTTTATCCAAGTTAGTTAAGTCTTTGTTTAATGCATAAGTGTATGTTTGGTTACCATCAGCACCGATTTTTTGTGTTACAGTCAAGTTTTTACCTGCACCGAAGTTTACAGTTTTGCCACTTGCTACTTCAGTTTCAGTTGCAGTTGTACCAGTTTCAAGGTTACCAGTTGCATTTGTTTTGAAGCTGTAGTTGTTACCAGCAGCTGGGATGTTCAAGTCGGAGAAGTCAATAACTGCTTTAGTATCAGATACTGCAGTACCCTTACCATCGTTATAAGTCAATGTAACTTTCTTAGTAGCTGCATCGTATTTGTATACGTTTTCAGCACCACTTGCTACGCCACCTTTAGCTTCAGTGCTACCAGCTTTAACTGCTGTTGGAGCAATGTGAAGCTCTTTACCGATAATAGCATCGGATGTAGATTTAAGGTCTTTAACGTTTACTGCTGCATTTGGAGTTGCAGTAGCTGCATCATCAAGTTTAGTTAAGAATGTATCACCAGTAGCTGTACCAGTTTTGTCGATAGCAGAACCTACGTTGTTTACGATGGAATTGCCACCAGTTGTGTTACCAGCTGCATCTTGGAAGGATACAATAACATCACTTGCAGGAACATCGTTACCAGCAGAACCATCAAGGTTTGTTGTGTAAGTACCATCTGGACGTTTAACTACTTTAGTACCATCAGCTTTAGTGTAAACTGCTGGAGTTACAGCATTTACAGTGTAAGTTTTTTGGCCTGTTGTAGCATCAGATGCTTCAGTTACGTTAACATTTTCACCAGCTTTAACGATTGTGCCAAGACCAGTGATTACTTTCTTACCATCATCAGTGATGTTGGAAAGATCGTTTTTAGCAATGCCTTTAATAACAGCAGTTTCACCTGTTACCAAGTTACCTTTACCATCTGTATATGTCATAGTAACTTTGCCATTAGCATCAACATCGTATTCACCTTTAGTGATATGTTTTTCATCTTCTAAAGTAGAGATTGTCTTAGTAGTATTACCACCATCATTAGTATAAGTAATGCGGTCGCCATCTTTTTTGATTACAGTTTCGCTAGGGCCACTAGGATCTTTCAAAGTAATTTCTTTAGTAGTTACTTTATCAGTTGATACGCTTGTAAGATCTTTAAGGTTTTTATCAAGAGAGTATGCAACCTCAGTATTACCTGCACCATCGTTAGTTTGTTTAACAGTTAAGTTTTTACCAGCTTGCATTGTAACGGATTTACCGTCTGCAATGTTTTGAGTGGAATCACCAGCATGTGTACCTTCTGTTGTGGATGCTACACCAGATTTCAAGTTCCAAGTAGATGCTGTGCCAGCTGCTGCATTTACATGTAAATCATATGTTACTTGATCGCCATTTGTTGTTTTGTTAACTGTTACAGAGTTGTCGTTGGAAGTAACAACTGTACGAGCTGTTTTCAATTGATCGTAGTTAACAGCATCAGTACCATTAACTGCAGGAGCTACATTAGTGATAGTTTTGTTACCAGCATCAATACCAGTTTTAGTAATGGATGGACCACCAGTGATAGTCAAACCATCGTTGTTAACTTTAGTATCACCAATTGTTAAGGAACCATTTTTAGTCAAATCAACGTCTTTGTTCAAGTTGTACTTAACAACGCCATCATTACCGATTTCTGCTGTAGTATTTGTACCGTTTGTGAAGTCTAAACCTTTTTCTAATGTAACTGTTTTATCGCCAGTACCATTAGCTTTGTAAGTCAAAGGAATTACTTTAGCTGCTTTAGCGCCATCGAATGTTACAGCATAAGAAGTGTTATGGTTAGCAGCATCATCTGTAGGAGTTACAGTGATAGGGTTATCAGTATTACCACCATTATTAACTGTTACTGCTTCACGAGCTGCATCTTTAACTGCATTACGGGAAACATTAACTTCGTATTGAGCATCTGGATCGCCAGAGTTTTTACCATTACCAACAGTAACATCAGCAATGTTAGTATCGCCAGTTGCAGCTGCTTTTTTAACTACACTTTCAGTAGAGGAAGCACCCGCTGCTGGAGTATTAGCAACAGCTACTTTATAAACTGTTTTATTAGGATCAGTTGTATCTTTAGATACTGTTACATTGCTAGAACCAGGAGCTACTTCAAAGGTATGGTTCAATTTAGCTTTTGCATCATCGGACAAATCAGCTACTACATCTGTACCAGAAGCAGTTGTTTTGATGTATTGACCGTTGTTAGCACCAACCACACCGAAGCTCAAACCACCAGCTTGGCTCAATTTTTGAGTATCTGTATTACCAGTGTTACCTGCTAATTTAACAGTGTTGTTGAAGCCATCGCTTACTTTTTTCAATTGGTCTTCAGTTGCTGCACGACCGGAAACAACAGTTGGGTTAGTAATATCCCAATCTTTGTTTTGTAAACCAGTTACATAGCCGCCTTTACCATCTAAGGAAATAGGGTTGTCGCCTTCAACTTTTACAACTTGATCACCAGCGAAGGAGATTTTACCAGAACCGTTACCATTTGTAATGGAAGAGATCTCTGTCAAGTCGCCTTGTACATTTACTTTATAAGGAGTAGCTGCTGTGCCATCACCTGTTACAGTAGTATTTTTACCAGCTTCAACTTTAGAAGGATCTGTGTTGCCAGTAGCACCAGTGGAGCTTACTGTGTAAATATCATGACCATCTGTTGCATCTTGAGTCTTAGCAACAGTTACGCCATTACCAGCTTTAACTTCTGTCTTAGCAGATTTCAATTGTTTTACGTTAACTGCATCAGTATCGTCTGTACCAGGAGCTACATTAGTGATTTTGCTACCACCCATGTTAAGTGGGCCGCCAGTGATGTTGATGGAGTTGCCACCAATTGTCATTTTAGGACCATTGTCAGCATTAGAAATAGATGTAATACCTTTCAAGTCGCCTTCTACATTAACTTTGTATGGATCGTCTTGAGTACCTTCACCAGTAACTTTAGTATTTTTACCATCTACAAGTTTAGTTTTAGCATCTTTTAATTGTTTTACGTTAACTGCATCAGTATCGTTTACACCAGCTTTTACATTAGTAATGTTTTTATTACCAGCGTCGATACCAGTTTTAGTAACAGATGGACCACCAGTGATTGTTAAGCCATCGTTGTTAACTTTAGTATCACCAATTGTTAAAGAACCATCTTTAGTCAAGTCAACGTTCTTGTTCAAGGAGTATGTGAATTGTTTATCAGTTTGGTCTAATACAATGTTTTTACCAGCACTCAATGTTACAGTATCGCCAGGGCTTACTTTTTTGGATGCTTGAGTACCTGTTACGCTACCACCGTTATTGGAGGAAACTACGTTCCAACCAGATTCGTTGATTGCTTTTGCAACATTGTCAGTTGTAGCAATGCCGTTTGTAGTAGGCGCTACTGCTTTACCATTAGTATTAGTAATATCAGCACCTATTTTAGCTTTTACTGTAACACCATTTTTATCAGCAGATGTAGAAATAAATGTAGGATCATCACCTTTAATTTTCAATGTACCATCATCTAACAATACATCGCCATTGCCAGTGTCACCAGCGTATTTCAAGTTAACGCTTCTTAATTGAGCTACGTTAACTGCATCAGTATCATTAGTACCTGCAGCAAGACCTGTAATTTGACGAGTTGCAGTAGCACCATCACCTACGGAAACAGCTGCCAATGTGGATGTTTGTGCAGTACCAGCTAAACCAGAATATTTATTTGTACGAGTTTCTGCAGGGTTAAAGCCTTTAACACCTTTATCTACTGTTGCTTTAGACTGAGAACCAAGAGCAACGCCATCTTTTACAGATGCAACAGATTCTTGACCTAAAGCAGTCGCACTTTCAGCAGTAGCATTTGCTTTATAGCCAAGGGCAGAAGCACCTTTAGCAGTTGCTTGTGCAACACCACCTACTGCAGTAGAAGCAGTGCCAGTGGAATTAGATTGCATACCAATCGCAATGGAGCCAAAGCCAGTAGATGTAGTTTTATAACCATCACCATTACCAGCAATTGCAATAGATCCAGAATTTGTTGCTTCAGTACGAGCACCAATTGCAACAGAAACATTACCTGATGCAGTATTTTCACGACCAACTGCTACAGTATCTTCTTTGGTCGCTTTATTCGCTTTACCAATTGCAACCATGGAGTTACCTTCAGCACGGCCACCATTTAATGTAGAATTTGCAACGTTATCCATACCAATAGCTACAGCACCACCAACGGCTGCAGTATTGGCTTTACCCATTGCAATAGTATCTTCTGCAGTAGCATTATTATCTTTACCAATAGCAACAGAGCGAAGACCAGATGCAGTATTACGAGCACCAAGAGCAGTAGAATTAGCACCACTTGCTGTAGAACCAGCACCAACTGCTGTAGATTCACTACCCGTTGCCTTAGCAATTGCACCAATACCAACTGCCATATGAGCATTAGCTTTTGAATAAGAACCCACTGCAAGAGCATATGCATCTTGACCACTAGTTAATGCTTCAGAATATGTACCAATAGCGATATTATCTGTATTACTAGCTTTTGCTACATTACCTACAGCAATAGTATTTCTACCAGTTGCCTGAGATCCTACGCCAATAGCAGATGCTGCAGGACCAGTTGCTATGTTTTGGTTACCAAGAGCCATAGATGAATCTTGATTCGCCACATTGTTAGCACCATAAATAATATGACCGTTACCGCTACCACCAGTTGTATTATTTTGGTAACCAACTACAACAGAGTTTGGAGATGTTCTATTAGAACCATTATAAGCATTAGGAGTGATATTAACAGCACTACCACCATAATTACCATCTGCTTGTACAGGTGTACCTGCTGTAGCAGCCACCATAGCCAAACCAGCTAATACGCTAGCAAGAGCTTTTTTCTTACCACCATTGTTTTTTGCAACTTCGGAAACTACTACGTAGCACTCTTTAGTTTTGCTCCAAACAACTTTAAAGATTTTATTCATATTACTATGAACCCCTTTCTTAACTAGACACAATTACAATCCTTATAATTAAATCATTTAAATACAAAAGAACGAAAAGCCTAAATTTCCCATACCTTTACGACTTTCTGAGTATCTTTCATATTTCTTTCATTTTGTGTCATGAACAGAATATCATATATCGAAAATGTTGTAAATAGTTTTCTTCATGTTTTTATCATAAACAGCAAGGTTTGTTGTCAGAACCTTTATTTTGTTAAACAAAATTTAATATATGAGTGTTTTTTTACTCATTTTTTCGGTGTTTTATACGTATTTTATAAAATATAATCTATTTTTCTCTATGCAGTACTAGTTTTTTCGATAACAATATTAATGCAAGTTATAAATAAACGATTAATTGATTTAATCTCATTGATTTTTCTCGATTTTGGCATCTATTTATATA
>SKDY01002162.1_pt1 | contig 10586 bp, 7 predicted proteins | sample 4826591 | NCBI WGS metagenome assembly SKDY01 (sample SAMN11008823, study PRJNA524170) | human gut metagenome | biome: Human fecal sample; material: Feces; isolation source: fecal sample from pouch patient p10, p22 | host: Homo sapiens | place: Israel: Tel-Aviv | collected 2016-06-15
GGGTAAACACGCATATGACCAATAAGAGGAATACACCTGTGGAGGTTTTGGAGACCATAATGCAGGTTAAAGTAATCCGTTACGGCCTGATGCCTGACTCGGAAGGTCCGGGACTTCACAGAGGTGGATTTGGCATTGAGCGCGTGCTGGAATTCCAGACAGATGAAGTGGATTGTTTTATTGCCTCTGACCGTGTCAATACACCTCCGTGGGGGCTGGCCGGCGGTATGTCGGCAGGAGGAGCGCACTTTACTGTTATAAGAGCAGACAAAACAGTAGAACACCTGCCGTCCAAATCGAGAATCCGTTTTTACAAAAATGACAGACTCTACATACAGACAAGCGGCGGAGGCGGATGGGGAAATCCTGCCAGCCGGGATAAAGAGTCTTTAAGGCGTGACATCAGAGATGGGTTGGTCAGCATGGAACGGGCAGAAAAGGAATATGGGGGATTGTAAGATTTTAAAAGTTAAAATGGAGGAGTTAGAATGAAGAAATTTTATGCAATAATTATATCAGCAGTTATGGTTGCGACTTTGGCAGGATGTGGAGGAAATAATACAGTCACACTTCCAAGCAGTGAGGCCGATTCTGTTAGGCAAGAGGGGAAAGAGATAGAAAACCAGGATGCAAAACATTTAGTACTGACGACAACAGCTCTTGATCCTGAAGTAGCGCCAGATTATAATCCGTGGGCCGATGGGCTTGTAAAGTTTAAAGAGGAAGTGGAGAAAAACAGCAACGGACGATATATAGTTGATATATATTGGTACGCAAGTTATGCAAGTGACGCAGAAGCATTTCAGATGGTTCAGGATGGCGAAACCGATTTTAACTTTGGCGCAGGTATGTCAAATGTGGATGGAAGATTTGCGTGGCAGAGAATACCATTTTTGTTGCCGGATCTGGAGACAGTCCGCGAAAAGCTGGCCAGCCCTGATTCAGAAGGATATAAAATCAACAGTGGACTATATGCTGATAATGGGCTAAAGCTTCTTGCACAGAATTGCGGACTTCAGAGGCATATTTTTTCGACAAAGAAATTGATTAAAGTTCCGGATGACCTTAAGGATGAGACGTTCCGCACCTATGAAGATGCGATAGTCAACGCATTTTATGGTGAATTAGGCAACGTTGCAATTATGCCGTTTGGTGAATTATATACTTCTCTGCAGAACGGACTTGTTACTGCAACAGACCAGCAGATTCCTTCTTATATCATAGAAAATTATTACGAAGTAGCGCCGTACTATTCATATGTAGGTGCCCAGTGGACCTCCTACAGCCTGATGATGAACATGGAGAAGTTTAATTCTTTCAGTGAAGAGGATCAGAAAATATTTACCGATGCTGCATGGGCCTGCGCAAAAGCGGAATATGAGTCTTACAAAGATATGCTTTCTGATGCAGAATCGTTTTTCGACGCGCATGAGATAACGTATTATCAGCCTTCGTCGGAGGAACTGGCATTGTGGCAGCAATATGCAGCATCTCTTTCTGATGAGTGGAAAAAACTGGTTGGAGATGATTTATATAAGCAGGTTTCAGAGCTGTTTAACTATTAAAGATACAGGAAACAGGGCCATGACTGAAGCCCGCCGTATCGGTGGACAGCGATAGAAGGGATGAAAGTTAAATGAAATTCTTAAAGAATCTGGACAGATTAGTTAATTTTGTCATCGGAAATATTGCAGGAATTCTACTGATTGTCATGATGATTATGGTAAATGTTACCATATTCAGCCGTTGGGTTTTTAATATTAATATGCATGGGTATGAAGAACTTCCAACGATACTTTTTATTGTATTTGTATGGCTTGGTGTGATACTGGTAGTACGCGATGACAATATGCTGAAGGTTGACTTTTTTCTAAACCTTTGTAGGACGGCACGCGCAAAAGAAATTTTACATCTGATCAGCCTGATTATATCGACTGTCATCTGCGGTATGTTTACACCGTTGGCTTTTAACCTGATGATGACCCATATAAAAAGAGGTACCGTGTCTCCGGCAGTCGGGTTCAGTATGTGGTGGGTCTATGCCTCTGTGTTTATCGGGGCGTTTGGAATGACGGTTTATTACATGGTGAATGTGTGTAAATCTGTGAGGAGGCTGAGAGCACTATGATTTTTAGTATTGCTGCATTATTGATCTTAGTATTGATATTTACTGGTGTTGCAGTGCCGCTGGCTTTCCTTGGAGGTTCGTTCTTTGTGGCATATATGGGTCTGGGGAGCACGGGAACGTTTGCAACAAATTCCTTTTATATTTTAAATTCGATCTCCATGCTTGCAATTCCGCTTTTTGTGGTAGGAGGCTCTTTGATTGAAAGAAGTGGAATTGCAAATGTATTAATTAGAGTAGCCGATAAAATGCTCCGTAATGTGAAAGGAGGATTGACGGCCACCATACCTGTGGTTTCATGTTTTTTCGGAGCATTGTGCGGATCGGCCCTTGCTACGGCAAACACTCTGTCTACCGCAATGGTACCGGAGTTAGAAAAAAAGGGATACAATAAAGCATATCTGGCTGCATTGATTGCCGCATCAAGTCCTTTTGGATTTATGATTCCGCCAAATGTTAATGCGATTATCTTTGCTTCTGTATCGTCTGCGTCAGTTGGCGCATTGTTCATGGCGACAATTGTGCCGGGAATTATATGGGCTGGCCTGTATCTGGTTATCAACCGGATGATATATAAACATTATTATAATCCGGAACAGCCGGAATTAGAAGCAGAATCTCCTGCCGCTGATTCTCCCCATTCAGCAGTTCCTGTAACTGAGGTACAAAAAACGGGAAAATTCTGGCTGGAACTGATAGTTGCGGTTTTGATGCCTGTAATTGTTTTGGGCGGAATTTACGGAGGCGTATTTACTGCAACGGAAGCAGGAGCCATTACATGCCTTTATGGAGCTGTAATGGGAGTGGTGGTCTATAAGCGGTTGTCTCTGAAACAACTGGTGGGTGTGTTTACGAAAGGGGTGAAAGATGTATCGGCGCTGGTTATCATGTTCCCGATGACATTAATCTTCAGCCGTTTAATGACACTGAATCATATTCCGGAACTGGTTGCAGAAGTCATGCTAGGAATCACCAATAATCGGATTGGACTGATCCTGCTGATTGATATTCTCTTGTTTTTAATCGGATTCTTTCTGGATGGAAACGTCATTATACTGACGCTGGTGCCATTGCTGACTCCAATAGCAAGCGCCTGTGGAATTGATACGATTCAGCTGGCCGTTATTGTGTTTGTATCGATCGGAATTGGCTCGATCACGCCGCCCATGGCAACCTGTCTGATGGCCTGCTCCAGGGTTTGCGATGTTCCAATACATAAGCTGATAAAACCGATTATGCCCTTCCTGCTGTTTGGAGCACTGCCAATATTACTACTGGTATCATTTGTACCACAAATCTCGACTTGGCTTCCGAGCCTGTTCTATAGCTTTTGATTGCTATGATATAATATAAAAATAAATCGATTTTATGCTGAAAATCCCTTCGGAACGATTGCGTCCGGAAGGATTTTCAGCGCTGTATACCAGTCTTTCCCAGCCCGTCAAATCACCCGGCACGGCACTACCTCTTTTAACTTCACGGCCCTGGTCATTACATAGCTGGGAATATTATGTTCCTTCAGATTGCCTTCATCGTTTGTATCTTCGAGGATGTGCGTCAGGAGGAATCCGGCCTCCAGCTGTCCTCCTATCTGATCCTCCAGCGTATGGGAGAACTGTACCCCGCAGTCCGTATCTTCCAATTGTTTCATTTGATCGGCATTTTTTAACGGATTGAAGGGCAGAGAGTTTGTCAGCATTTTTTCATCGTCGTCAAAAATATAGTTGATTCCGGTGTCAAGACCTGAGAGCATTATGCCCTTGTCTTTCAAAATCCGGTAGCATTCCCTGAAGATTGGCTTCACTTCCTCTACATAGCAATTAGAAACGGGATGAAAAATGAGATCAAAGCTTTCGTCCTCAAAGGGCAGCGGTTTTGTCATATCTGCGCGGATAATTTGTATATCATAGCCTTCCCGGGCCGCCACCATCCGCTCACTTTCCAACTGCTTCGGTGAATAATCCAGCACGGTGCAGTCTGCACCCGCCGCGGCAAAGAGCGGCATCTGCTGGCCTCCGCCGCTAGCCAGACCAAGAATCTTCTTTCCCTGCAGGCGGCCGAACCACTCTGCAGGCACCGTTTTGTTCGGGGTCAGCACTACGCTCCAATCGCCGTGTACGGCGCGTTCATATTCTTCGTGTGAGATGGGGGTGCCCCACACCCAGCCGTCTTCTATCCAACGGTCAATTGTTTTCGCATTCATATCCTGATAGTTCATAATTATAATTACTCCTTTAAACGTATCTGATTATCGCCGTGTTTCCTGTTTGTCTTGCAGCTTATTGACCTTGCAGCTGCGGTTGTCCCTGTTTAAGTCCGATGGGCAGTCCTGTCAAGTTATTACTTACATCAACGTGAAGCATGGAATACCATATGAAACGAAGGATTACCGTTCACTACGAAGTGACGCCGTTCCGGCTAAAATCCGGCTTGCCAACCGCTCCTGTACAAGTTAAACTGATATCAGACAGGCATAACAGGGTAACAGTTCATGCTGTCGGAACTGTTACATAACAGGAGGTGGCACATGGCATTTACGATTTATGCAAAGATGAAACGAGTGGGGAAACAAAAAAAGGAGGATTTGCTGCCGGTTCCGTTTGAACTGGAAAAGAGACCGGACACGGTGCGGGAGCTTGTGACGGCTCTGGTACGGCTGTCCGTATCGGAATATAACGAGCGTAAAGAGGAGGGGCAGGTGCTGCGGTATCTCACGAAAGAGGAGATAAGCAGCCTGGCCTCGGCAGGCAAAGTCTCGTTCGGCGTTCGGGGCGGCAATGATGCGGATCCGGAAAAAGCGGTCGAGAATGCGCTCCAGTGCTTCGAGGACGGGATTTACCGCATATTTGCCGGAGAAGAAGAGCTGACCGGACTGGAAGAGCCGGTTCCATGGGTGAACGGGGCAGAAGGTAATGAAGATAAAGGAGACGATAAAACCCCGGTATTTACGTTTATAAGACTTACAATGCTGTCGGGGTGGTAATGGAAACGGAGGGTTTTGATGGCAGATTATACATATCAGACAAGGCGGAAGATGACGGAAGACTGGGTTGCCCATGTAAAGGAGAAAGCAGGTCATTTGTCGAAGAATGAAAAGCAGCTTCTGCCCGGGGCAGCTTACCATTCAGTTGCCCAGGCACCGCAGGATTGGATGAGGGGGCTTTTGGACAGCGGTAAATATCAAAAGCTCAGTGATTTATACAGAGGGGAACTGCCGGGGCTTGTTAAGGCGTGTGTTCCGGAAAAACTGACAGAGGAATTTTATTATGCGCTGGATCAGATGAATCAGTTTCAGATGACGGCTGGATGGTACCGCCGAAGCGTCCGTTCTGACAGCTACCGTCCATTCGTCTATCAGAGCGTACAGCTTTTATGGGCTTATGCCCGGCTGGAATTTTACGGAGGCTCTCTGGCCGATATCTTAACCGGCCGGATCGATCCGGAGCAGTATGATCACGCCAGAACAGAACGATGGAGCTATGCAGAAATGCTGGCGGCGCAGATAGATCGGAAGGAAGAGGCGACGATACAGGCGGTGAAGGACATACTTCTCGGAGAGGGAAATACCCTGATGATCAGCCACAAACTGATACGGGGTATTGTCATGAGCAAAAACACAGAATTGTACGAGATACTCGGAAAGTTCCTGCTGGCGGCACGCCTTCAGGAAGGGGCGAGGCAGGCTGTCTGTGAGACGATGGATGCAGGCCGCCCGGAGGCATTTCTGCATCTGTTCGGTGTCATTGAAGAAAATAACCTGGTACGATATTCTTCCGTTAAACGGGCAGTCAGCACCTGGATCGGAATCTTTGATGAAAAAAGTGCGGAGCGTATCACTGAAAAGCTGGTTCGTCTGATGGGACAATGTCTGAGAGATGACGGTTTCTGCCGGGAACAGCTTGCCTCCAATGATTCTATTGCCATCAGCTGCGGACTGTGGGCGAAAGGATTTTACGATGCGCAGCAGGCTGTCACGGAAGTCCTGGAGCTGATCCGCCATGGAACGAAGAATCAGAAAATGACAGCGTCCTATTTTAACCGTTCTCTTCAGTTCGGCTATTTAAAACAGAAGGCGGCAAAGGAGGCGATTCTGAGCTGGCCGGATGATTTGGAGCTGGCGGCCTGCTTCCTCCCGAGCTTTATGGATAACACTTACCGGTGTTTTACACAGCTGTTAGAGGAAAAAGACGGGCGATCTTATCTTCAGCTTTGCGACGGCAAGGTCAGGAAGCCGGATAACCTGCCGGTGACGGAAATCTTTGAAAATGAGGAGGAAGCCAGAAAGGTTTACATTCTGTTCCGGGATATGTTAAGCCGGATTCCGAAAAAGGGTATAGACTTAAATCCCTGCATCTTCCCATGGTACCGTGTGACGATGACGCAGTCGGATATTGCCCTCAGGATGTGCCTGATTGCCTGGATGCTTCAGGATGAGGCTTATCTGGATGAGGCGGCGCGTCTGATTCCGATTGTCGGCCAGGGAAATACGTACGGCGCAGCGCGTGCTGCAGCAGCCAGGGTGCTTTTATACCGGCCGCAGACACCGGCGCGCAGGGAAGTGCTGTTTGAGCTCCTCCACAATCCGGAGGAATATACGATGCAGTCGGCATACCGGCTGGCGGAGGACATGGAACTGACGGCCGGGGACTACCTGATAATTGAAAAGAACCTGAAATATAAAAAGGGCAGGGCCGGTGTCCTGGCTCTTCTTCGGAAACAGGAACCGGCAGCGCTGCGGGAATCGGTCGGCCGGCTTTTGGAAACGGGCTCGGAGGAATGCCGTATGGGCGCCCTCGATCTGGCGCTTCAGATTAAAAAGGAAGAGCCGCAGGAATTTGCAGCCGTCAGGCCCCTCCTTGAGACGCTTACCGGGCCGACGGGACGGGAACAAGTGATTCTTGGAGAACTTCTGGGAACAAAAAGCGAGGCTCAGGATATTTTGAATACACCGGGCTTCGGCCTTTATGATACAACGAAAGAGTGGCTTCTGCCTCCTGTGGAGGTGGACGAAAAACAGTCTGTAAAGCTGTTTGCAGGCGGCGAAGATGCGTGCATCCAGATTCTGGAGCGGCTGAACAGCCTGATTGAAGAGAAGAAAGAGCTGGAGTACAAGACGGCCTGGGGCGTAGAAATGCTTCTGGGCACAAAGCTGGATAACTGCCGGTGGATCCACGGGGATCCGGAGGCAGAGCCGTTAGATGCCCTGCCGTTTCGGGAACTGTGGGAAGACTTTTACAGGAAAGAGATTAAAACGGAGGAAATGCTGCTGGAGCTTTATCTGTATCAAAAGTGCCGGGCCCAGCGAAACGACTACGAAAGGAATCTGGAGCTGTACAGGAAAGTGTTCGGCAGCGGGCTTTTGAAAAAACCGCCGTTTAAGAAGCTGGTACAGGGCCTGCGTTATGGAGCGCAGGCGGGGACAGTCATAGACACTTTGTTTACCCAGTACGTTCCGGCAGGCCTGAAAGCCCGGTGGGGACTTACAGGGACTGCAAAGCTGCTGGCGGTGCTGGAAGCATCCAATGCATTTTATGAATGTGAGGAGAAACGGTGGAATGGAGAGAAGGAATGTTTTACAAAACGGGCTGCCGAGCTTCCCATCTTTAAGGAAATGCGCTGGTGGCTGTCTCTCGCGGACGAAGGCGATTGGGGAAGCGCCTTTACCCTGCGCTTTAAGCTTCAGGAGTTCTATGATAAGCTGAGAGGCAAAGAGGTTCTCCGCCGATATGACAGAGTAAGGGCCGGTTATCTGACTCTTGCGGACTATGTGGACTGCTATGTAAAAGGCATTTGGGACAAGGATCTATTCTACAAAGCGGTATTTACCTTCCTGAGCCTTAAGAGTCTGATTGGACCTGCCAGCACAGTGGAGCAAAAAGGGGCTGTATCATCCAGGGATGCACGTATCGGGGAACTGAATGCCTTTTTTGGGCAGGGGGTAATCCTCCCGGTGGATGGAAAATATCATTTTGACCAGATCGGGGATGAGGTACCGGCAATGAAGCTGGCCCACGAAATCTATCAGGAGGCGGTTTTGCTGATCCTGAAGGTGGAATTAAAAAGGGGGGAGCAGGAGACCCCATTCTCAGGATACGTATCATCGATTCAGGCGATTTATGGCATCGATGTGATGATTCAGATTCTGACTGCGCTTGGGAAAGAGACATTACAGCGCAGTTCAGGCTATTATTCAAGTACAACCGAGCGGAAAGCCGTTTTAAGCCATCTGCTCAAGGTGTGCCGGCCAAAGCCGGAGGAGACGGCAGAAGACTTGAAAAAAGCCCTGAAGGGAACGGATATCACAAGGAAGCGGCTGGTGGAGCTGGCCATGTATGCGCAGCAGTGGATTCCTCTTTTGGAGGAATATTTGAATCTGCCGGGATTCCAGAGCGGCTGCTATTATTTTATGGCCCACACAGGGGAACGGCTGGATGAGTTTACTACCTCTATGGTAGCTAAATTTACTCCGCTCACCCCGGAGGAGCTGCAGGACGGAGCTTTTGATATCCACTGGTTCTTCGAGGCATATGAAATGCTGGGAGAGAAGGAGTTTAAGCTTCTCTACGATGCAGCCAAATATTCTTCCGCCGGGGCCGCCCATGCCCGGGCCAGGAAATATGCCGACGCCGCTCTCGGCAAAGTGGAGAAGGAGGCGTTAAAAGCAGAGATAGCGGAGAAGAGGAACAAAGATCTGCTGATGAGTATCGGACTTTTGCCTCTCGCTCCGGAAAGTAAGGATGAAGAAGATCGGAAGAGACGGGAAGAGGATTTGCTCGACCGTTATCAGTTTATTCAGAAGTTTCGGAAAGAAAGCAGGAATTACGGTGCGCAGAGGCGTGCCAGCGAAGGCCGGGCTGCTGCGCTCGCGCTTCAGAATCTCAGCGTCAATGCCGGTTTTACCGATGTGACAAGGCTGACGCTTCGGATGGAGAACCGGCTGGTGGAGACAATGGACCGTTATTTTGAATGGGCGCCGCTTGATGAGCTGGAACTCAGGATTCTGGTGGATGAAAACGGAAAGAGCAGTCTTCAATGCCAAAAGGGAGGAAAGCTGTTAAAAGCAATTCCGGCAAAATATAAGAAAAATGAGATGGTTGCGGAATATCAGGAGGTCAATAAAAAGCTGAAGGAACAGTACAGCAGGACAAGACAGATGATGGAGCAGGCGATGGAAGACAGGACGTCCTTTGAGATATGGGAATTCCTGGAGCTGGCGAAAAATCCTGTCGTCCGTCCGATTACCTCCCCTCTTGTAGTAATGGTAGCAGGAGAAGCCGGCGACATACCCGGCAGCAGGTTATCCGGCAAAACGGCCGCTTCTTATGACGGCGAGGCAGCAGAGGGGGCCGGAATGCGGATGGGATTCCTGACAGAGGAAGGGCTTAGAGACTGGTCCGGTACACTGACACCTGTAAAGCGGGATGATAAGATCCTCATAGCACATCCCTCTGATTTGTATAAAGAGGGGCATTGGCATGAGTATCAGAAGTTCTTATTTGACAATCAGCTCAGGCAGCCCTTTAAGCAGGTGTTCAGGGAACTGTATGTGAAGCTTCAGGAAGAGCTTGATAAAGACGACTCCAGAATGTTTTCCGGAAATCAGATCCAGCCTCAGAAGACAGTCGGGGCCTTGAGGAGCCGCCGCTGGGTTGCCGATTACGAGGACGGACTCCAGAAGATTTATTATAAAGAGAACATTGTTGCCAGAATCTATGCAATGGCGGACTGGTTCTCGCCCAGCGATGTGGAGGCTCCCACTCTTGAGTGGGTGGTGTTCTCCGATCGGAAGACCTTCAAGCCCCTGAAAATCAGGGAGATACCGGATGTGCTGTACAGCGAGGTTATGCGGGACGTCGATCTGGCGGTCAGCGTAGCTCATGCGGGCGGAGTCGATCCGGAGACAAGTCATTCAACGGTTGAGATGCGCAAGGCGGTTGTGGAGTGCAATCTGGAACTGTTTAAGATTAAAAATGTCCGCCTGGAGGGGAGCCACGCCTTCATTGATGGGAAGCTGGGGCAGTATACGGTGCATCTGGGAAGCGGAGTGGTCCACCAGATGGGAAATGCGATGCTGTTCGTAGTGCCTGTCCACTCGCAGCACCGGGGCCGTATCTTCCTGCCGTTTGTCGATGATGATCCGAAGACGGCGGAAATTATGTCCAAGATTCTTTTATTTGCGGAGGATAATAAGATTAAGGATCCAACCATTCTGGAACAGATTCGATAGGATTTTCAGATATAAGCCGGACATGGGATAAAAAAGAGGAAGACTATATGGTTAAGCCATATGGCCTTCCTCTTTTTGGTGCGTTCAGATAATGTAATATTATTCGGCAATAAACAGGAACAAGCTATGATTCATGCAATGCCATTCATGATGCTCAAAAATAATATCCTAAGTGAAATAAGCCTAACACAAAAAGGTACACACTGTTACCACATTTATACAGAAACCTAGAAC
>SKDY01002163.1_pt1 | contig 10586 bp, 10 predicted proteins | sample 4826591 | NCBI WGS metagenome assembly SKDY01 (sample SAMN11008823, study PRJNA524170) | human gut metagenome | biome: Human fecal sample; material: Feces; isolation source: fecal sample from pouch patient p10, p22 | host: Homo sapiens | place: Israel: Tel-Aviv | collected 2016-06-15
TCTTTTTATAATACCAAGATAATCAGTCTATAGGAATGACTATTTACACTTGAAATGTAATTACTTTTTCAACTCAAATATTATGATATGTATATCTTAAATATTGGGATAAGAATAGCCCTTCATTTCAAAAGTAGGGAATGTTTCATCTATCCTATCTCCACAACCTCATGAAGTTATCTAATCTGTCTCCACACCCTTACGAACATTTTTGCGGTAGATATGTTTCCTCAAAGAATATAAATAAGGGTTTCTCGACATTAACATCCTCGGCAAAGTAGCCGTGAGAAAAGTTCAATGTCAGGAAACCCTTTATTTATCAGCGCTTTGAAAAGTCCTATTTCTCCACCCTTGACATCAAGACAACACACTCAACATGAGTGGTTTGTGGGAATAGATCAACTGGCTGGACTTGTTTTGTCACATAGCCTTCTTCTGCAAATAGCGCTAGATCACGTGCTAGTGTGGCTGGGTTGCAAGAAATATAGACAATGCGCTCTGGCTTAACCGCAGCTGTTGTCTCGATAAAGCTAGCTTCTAGACCTTTTCTTGGCGGATCGACAAAGACAACAGTTGGCTGAATGCCTTCACGTAACCATTGAGGCATAATCTTCTCCGCTTTGCCTACAAAGTAATGAACATTTTCTAAGCCATTTCTCGCAGCATTTGCTTTGGCATCTTCGACCGCTTCAGCAACAACTTCCATTCCGAGAACTTCTTGGACACGATCAGCTAAACTGATTCCGATGGTTCCGATTCCGGCATATGCATCCACGACAATGTCATCCGGCTGTAGATCTGCTAATTCAAACGCTTTTTGATACAGCACTTCTGTTTGGGCCGTATTGACTTGGTAGAAAGATTTGGCAGAGATTTGGAACGTCTTATCGAACAATTGGTCATCAATCGAAGCTTTTCCATAAAGGACTTTCTCTACATCACCCATGATGACATTGGTTTTTTCTTCATTGATATTTTGGATCACCGATACTACTTCAGGAAGCTCTTCATGAATGACTTCAGCAATCTCTTCTCCTTTGAAAAACTTCGCTTTTCGTGTGACTAAAATGACCATCATTTCTCCTGAGTGGTGTCCGCGACGGATCACAACGTGTCGTAAAAAGCCTTCGTGAGCTTCTTCGTTGTAGGCTTTGACGTTAAAACGCTGCAAAATGTTCCGCACGGTTACGATCGCTTGATCGATCGCCGGATCTTGGATATAGAAATCTTCGATTGGCACCAAGGTATGACTATTTTTGCGGTAAAAACCAGTAGTCAACTGCCCTTTGATTTTTTGAACGGGAATTTGCGCTTTGTTACGGTAGCCAAAAGGTTGTTCCATGCCGATCGTAGGCAATACCTCAACTTGCGGCATTTTCGTGACTTTTGCTAAAACATTCTCTACTTGTTGTTGTTTGAATGCCAATTGCTTTTCGTACTTCAAATGACTCAAAGGTGCGATACCGGTTCGCAACAAATCTTCATTAGGCAGTTCTTGACGATCTGGACTCGTTTGTAACAGTTTCATCACTTTGGCAAAACCGAATTTGTTGCCAACTTTCAACACTTTGACTAACGCACGTTCGCCGGGTAATGTGTTTTCAATAAAAAGTAAATAGCCATCGACTTTGGCGATGCCGTTTCCTTCATGGGAAAGATCTAAAATATCGACCTCAAGTTCCTGATTCTTCTTAACAGGATAATTTTTCATAGGTTTCTCCTTTGTACTTGCTTTTCTCATTTTAAAAAGGAATCACTGAAATTGCAAGCGCTGTTTATTTCGATGATGGCTCTTCGCCAACATTTTGAACAAAAAACATCCGAAGGATAGAATCGGCTGATTGCTTTTAGGCTCTGCGGCGAAGAGCCGCTGCACCACAAGAGCAATTCCTTTTCCATCCTTCGGAAAATCATCTACACGAGAAGTCTTAGACTTCCTTAGGTGTTTTATTTATCAGCTGTTTTTCTTTTTCTGTGATTTTTCCCGTTCGCTCTTGTTCAAGATTTGTTTTCTCAAACGAATGCTTTCTGGGGTTACTTCACAGTATTCATCATCGTTCAAGAATTCCAATGATTCTTCCAAAGAAAGAATGCGAGGTTTCTTGATAACGGATGTTTGGTCTTTGTTTGCTGAACGAACGTTAGTCATTTGTTTTGCTTTCGTGATATTAACGGTTAAGTCTTTGTCACGAGAGTTTTCACCAATGATCATTCCTTCGTATACTTCGGTACCTGGTTCAACAAAAACAGTTCCCCGTTCTTCAATACTCATGATCGAGTAAGTCGTTGCTTTACCTGTATCGATAGAAACCAGTGCGCCTTGATGACGACCACCGATTTGACCTTGGATCATTGGCAAATATTGATCGAAGGTGTGGTGCATGATGCCGTAACCGCGAGTCATAGATAAGAATTCTGTCGTATAACCGATCAATCCTCGAGCAGGTGCCAAGAAAATGATCCGCACTTGTCCATTTCCTGTATTGATCATGTCTTGCATTTCTGCTTTACGCATGCCCAATGATTCGATGACTGATCCCATGTATTCTTCCGGTGTATCGATTTGAACACGTTCAAATGGTTCACATTTCACGCCATCAATTTCACGTTCAATGACTTCTGGACGAGAAACTTGCAATTCAAAGCCTTCACGACGCATATTTTCGATCAAGATCGACAAATGAAGTTCTCCACGGCCAGAAACGATCCATGAGTCAGGTCCAATTGGATCAACACGCAATGACACGTCTGTTTGCAATTGAGCCATCAAGCGCTCTTCGATTTTACGTGCTGTAACGAATTTTCCTTCACGACCAGCAAAAGGAGAATTGTTCACGATGAATGTCATTTGCAATGTTGGTTCATCAATATGCAGCACAGGTAATGAATCTTGGTGATCAATTGGTGTCACTGTTTCACCAACGAAGATATCTTCCATTCCGGAAACCGCGATCAAATCACCGGCTTTGGCTTCTTGGATCTCTAAACGTTTCAAACCAAAGAAACCGAAAAGTTTCGTTACACGGAATTTTTTGACTTCTCCATTTAATTTCATCAATGCAACTTGGTCGCCGACTTTGATTGATCCGCGGAAGACACGGCCAATTCCGATACGTCCAACATAATCATTATAATCAAGCAATGATACTTGGAATTGCAAAGGTTCGTCACTGTTGTCGATTGGTGCTGGAATGTGTTCAATGATCGTATCGAACAATGGCGCCATCGTTTTTTGCTGATCAGCTGGATCGTCTGATGCACTAGATGTACCGTTGATTGCAGAAGCGTAAATGACTGGGAAATCTAATTGGTCGTCATCTGCCCCTAATTCAATAAATAATTCCAACACTTCATCGACAACGTGTTCTGGACGAGCAGATGGTTTATCAATTTTGTTTACAACAACGATTGGCACTAAATGTTGTTCCAACGCTTTTTTCAAAACAAAACGTGTTTGCGGCATCGTTCCTTCATACGCATCAACAACTAAGACAACACCGTCGACCATTTTCATGATTCGTTCCACTTCTCCACCGAAGTCCGCGTGTCCTGGGGTATCCATGATGTTGATTTTTGTGCCATTGTATTCAACGGCCGTATTTTTTGCTAAGATCGTGATACCACGTTCTTTCTCGATCGCATTTGAATCCATCGCCCGTTCTTGTAATTGGGTATGGCTATCTAACGTTTGGGATTGTTTCAATAATTCATCAACTAATGTAGTTTTTCCGTGGTCAACGTGGGCAATAATAGCGACGTTGCGGATATCATTTCTAATATTCAATTTATAAACTCCTTTTTTGGTGACATTGCACTCGACAAGCCATTATACCAGAATTTCTTTCTGAAATATAGTGCAAAGTTTTCATTTTTACAGAAAAAAACAGATACCCGTAGATATCTGCTCGTCATTTATTGATTTGCGATCGTCAATAATTCTTGAAATGCTGTTGGTGTGCCACCAATAAACAATTCCCGACCATCTAGAGCAAGTTCCTCTCCGGTGATATTCGCCATCTTCAAACCTAATGTTTCCATTAAGATACCGCCAGGGGCATAGTCCCATGGCGCTAGGTTGGAAATATAGCCTGCGCGCTGACCTAAGACCAGCGCAATCAATTCGATGCCCGCACAACCGGTCATCCGTACACCTAGTGCCCGTTCACTCATTTCGACTTCATGATGACGATTATGCATCAACATGGGCGCATTTAATCCGATCAATCCTTCCTCTAAAGCGATATCTTTCGGCGGATCGATTTTTTTTCCGTTGCAAAAGACCCCAATTTCCGGACCACCCCAAAGAAATTCATTTTTCATGACATTATAAACAAAGCCAAAACGTCCTTGGCCTTCTTCATATACAGCAATCATGATACAGAAATTCTCTTTTTCCAACACGAAATTCATGGTTCCGTCAATAGGATCAATGATAAATACTCGTCCACTAAAATCTGAAAGTCGATCTAAACCATTTTCTTCCCCTAGAATTTTTGCTTCTGGGTCAAAGGCTTGAATCTTCTCAATTAGAAAATCCTGCGTCGCCTTATCCAGTTCAGTCACCAAATCTTTCCGACCTGATTTTGTTTCAACGATCAGAGACTCTTTATTTAGGTTTTCTTTGATTTTTTCCCCTGCTGCAATCATCCAGCTATGGATTTCACTAACGATTTCTTGCATGGTTGCTTTCTACTCCTTCATTTTCAGTTTACCGCTTGTCGTCTTAGCCGCTTGAACCGTTCGATACAATGAGTATCCGCTCAAGTCTTCGAAATCTCTGCCTAAACGGCGCTCTTCCCCAATACTTGGCACAACTTTCTTAAACTGCTGATAAGCTTCTAAAAACTCCGCTGCCGGGATCCCTTTCTCGTAGGCTTGTTCTAAGCGATCCCATAGATTCATTACAATAACCATTTCATCTGTTGACCAGTCCAGATCTAGAGGATATTGATAATCACGCATTTTAATCACCCCTATTCGTCCTATTCAGTGTACCATAAAAATACAAATTGGTCAGAGACTCTGTCGCAAAATAAAAGAGAACAGCTCTCAATGAGAGATGCACCCCCTATTTAAAAAAAATGAACGAATGTTTTGAAGAAGACCCCATGATGCCTAGGCTATATCGCCTTTTACAGACTTAATCGAGCTTAGTCCTAGCTCTAACTAAAATACGAGATACCTTAACTCATTCCACGTTGGTTCATTTAGATAGTTGTGCTAGAACTTCAGTAAAGTCTTTAACATAATAGCGTAGGTTTTTTCTTCCCTTAATAAGGATCGTATGTCCCTCGTTTTCCAAAGCGCTTTTTTGTTTCTCGATTCCGCCTGGATACTTAGGATTTAACTCCCCATTCGCTTTTAATGTCCGCCAGAAAGGAATTTTATCTGTTTTTCTTTGTTCACTAGCCCATGCTGCGATGGAAACAAAAATACCCGCGGTGATTGGATCTGTGAAATCGGCGCCATACCTTTCTGCCAGATACTCGCGAATCTTACTAATCGTCATCACTTGGCCTAATGGGATACGCCCCATGATTTGATTGTAATCCACTGGAGGAGCCAAAAGCATTCTCTTTCCCCCATATTTCTCAATACTCTTTTCATCTATGATTTGCTTGATTTTCGGCATTCCTTTCGTCTCATGGAGCATCTTATTGAAATCTTTCTTTTTTTCATCGACCATACTAGTCCCTCCTTTACTTTCAAAGTACCGCCTTCTAAATCAAACTGCAATGAGAAGCTTCAAATTATTTTGAAAAAGCATGCAAAAATAAAAAATTCTTGATGATCTGAACGGATTTCCACCAATTCACGCTGATATAAAACTTTGTATATTCTGTGCCCCATTGCCATGGAATAGGGAAAGAACCATCTTCTAGCTGGTTCTCTGAGATTTTAGCGGCTTCTTGCTGACAAAGTTCTTTATCAAAAATGGTGAGCATTTGTTCTTTCGAGAAAAAAAGTCCGATGGTTTGCTGGTGTAAGAAGTGAACCATTCTTCTGGGTCTTTCGAGACGGTTTGACGAATTTGTTGGAACAACACTTCTTGAAAATTTATGTTCTCCAAAAGAGGTTGATCATGTGTTTTTTTACAATAGTTTAGCATTTCCAATTAAACGACTAATGTATGCCTATCATCGTTGTCTCATTGAGAAAGCTTCAATGGCGGTTTGAAGGATTCCCTCCGTTTGTTGAGATAAACCAGTAGCTTCCACGCGGATGATCATACCAGCAAAACTCACGGTGGGATTATTAGCCGGCACACCTACAGGACTCTCCCACCAGATGGCATGGGGGTAAAAGCAGTCGGAGGTACTTGGTTCCGCCATTTCCCTTCAGAAAAATCTTTCCCACTGGACAACTACCTCAAGATCCCCTGTAATATAGGATTTTTAGCATCAAGGCAATTGATCTCTCATAAAATACTGCAGGCAGCTCACGCCGCAATAGGGGTGCTGTTGGGTTTCCAATTGTCTGGCTCTAAGCCGTGACCAAAGCCGCCATCCTCGTTTTGATAGACCTCTAACATCTGTAAAACATTCTCCCGACTACCGTCTTCAAAATGAATCTGCCAGCGTGCAAGTTCCAATGGACGTACATTCTGGTAAATAGATTGTCTAGCTTTTTCAAAAGGTTCCCTATTTTCACGCTCCTATTCAGTCTTGTTCAGATCTGTTCAGACTTGTTCAGATCTGTTCAGACTTGTTAAGGCTTGCTAAGACTTATTGGTTACTTTGATTATGACCTAATTTATTATTCGTTACAACGCTTACACTGCTAGAACTATCCCTTCATTGATCTTCTATTTTCTTTAACGACTGCTTTTTTTACTCTTGCGGCTAAACTTTACAGATAAATGCTAGTCGTCTTTCTTGAAAAGCATTCTTTTGGTGTTTCCTTTTCCTTGATGTTACAGTAAGAATAGCAAGAATAAAGGAGGATTTCATTTGCGCTTAGAAAATAAAAAAATCATCGCGTTAGTCGACAATGATTTCGAGGATTTAGAGCTTTGGTACCCTGTTCACCGTTTGCGAGAAGAAGGCGCTCAAGTGGATTTAGTTGGCGAAGAAGCCCATAAAAGCTATAAAGGAAAATACGGAGTTCCTGCAGAATCCGCGTTTGCTTTTGACGACATCCATGTGGCTGATTATGATGCCATCTTAGTCCCTGGCGGTTGGGCACCGGATAAACTGCGCCGATTCCCACAAGTCATTTCTTTTGTTCAAGCAATGGACAAAGAAGAAAAAGTCATTGGTCAAATATGTCATGCCGGCTGGGTCTTGATTTCCGCGAATATATTGCAAGGAAGAAAAGTGACTAGCACCCCTGGCATAAAAGACGATATGACAAACGCCGGAGCTACTTGGGTGGATACACCAGTTATCACCGACGGTCATATCGTTTCAAGCCGTAGACCACCTGACCTGCCCGATTATATGCGGGAATTCATCGCTGTTTTAGAAAAGAAATAACCCGGCTAGGCTGATTCACTTTAACGAAAAAGAGTGGCGAACAATCATCGCCACTCTTTTTCGTTATCATTTTTGAACATTGCTCTAGCTATTTTTGTCATTCCTTGTCTGCTATTCGGAAAGATCGGAAACAGCAGAGGCCTTTGGCAGCTTACGGATCCCCCATAGCGTCAATAACGCTCCAATCAAAGCAAAGCACGTGCCGCACAATAACATCTGCCAGACACCGAAGTTCTGTAAAAGGCTGCCGCCTAAGATATTCCCCAGCACACCGCCTAATGTCGTCGCAATAATGATCAGCGTTTGTCCAAATACCCGATCTTCATCTGCCAATACGTGATTGAAGAGATAAGCAGACGCTGGGATAAATAAAGCAAAACTAAAGCCCTGCAATAGGTGTGTCATTTCCATCATAACAATCGTGCTGATAAGCAACATCATTACTCCTCTGACTGCAAATGCGATACTAGAAAACAAAAGCCAAAACTTGCTGGACTTTCTTTTGACCAAATGTTCGAAGAATATCATTCCTGGCAACTCGCATAATGCAGCAATCATTAATGAAATTCCTACTTCTTTGCTGCCGCCTCCGATCGAAGCAAAAATCTGTGCCAAGAAGCTATTGATCATTGTGTGAAAGCTGAACAGAAAGCTGAATCCTATGAATAACAAAAGTAAAAAAGGATATTTTTTTCCTAACCCACCCGAATGCTTCTCTTCTATCTTCAACGGCAGAACCCTTGTCTTCACTGTGGGCAGCAAAAGTAAGAGGACAAAAAACAGTCCTGCTTCTACTAATGCCATTATTGGGAGAAGCGCAGCAGAATAGCTCGCCAACAACTGCCCTAATAAGAAAGAAGTTGCGGCATATCCTAGTGAACCGCCTGCTCTCGAAAAACCAAAATTAATCCCATAGCCGGTGTTCACATACTCAAATGCAAGAGCATTGATAAATGACTGCATGGAAACTAGCACGATTGCACCAATGATAAAACTGATAATCGTCAGTGCTGGCAGTAATAACCCTACTAGAAGAGCGATAATCAGGCTCAGTGTCATCCCTTTTAGGACAGCAATCAAGGGAATCCTTTTTCTTTTAATGATCACTTGACTGATGAAAGGCTGAAGCGCGGCTGAAAAAATATTGATAAGTGCTAAGATCCCACCGATTTTTGCTGGATCGATCTTAAAATAAATCAGAAATAATGTGGCAAATCCATAAATTGAACAAAACATCATCCAATAAAGAAATTGCAGACTTGTATAATAGAGACGAATCGTTTTCCCACCCAATTGTTTACGCATACAATCCCCGCCTTCATCCGTTTTAGATAGCAACTTAATATAGCATAATTCAGACAGATTTGCTACAGCAATCAAGTAGGCAACCGTCAGTATTTTATGCCATTCACTGATACTTGATCACATAAAAAAACTCGCTCATCGAAAGGATGAACGAGTCTTCTATCATTAAATATGGATTGGTAAGCCTAATGCCAACTCAGCAGCATCCATGGTGATCTCACCTAAAGATGGATGTGGGTGGATCGTTAACGCGATATCTTCTGCGTTCATACCTGATTCGATTGCAAGAGCCAATTCTGAAACCATGTCACTTGCACCTAAACCAGCGATTTGCGCACCGATGATCACATTGTCTTCTACTGTTGTTACTAAGCGTATAAATCCTTCTGTTTTACCAAGAGACAATGCACGACCATTTCCAGAGAATGGGAATTTGTAAGCTTTCGCTTCAATTCCAGCATCTTTTGCATCTTTGATCGTCATACCGACAGAAGCTAATTCTGGATCAGTAAAGGCAACCGCTGGCATTGCTTTATAATCAACAGCAACTTTTTTACCAGAAATGGCTTCAGCAGCAATTTTTGCTTCATAACTTGCTTTATGAGCAAGTGCTGCACCAGGTACGATATCTCCGATTGCAAAGATGTTTGATACGTTCGTACGGCCTTGTTTGTCAACTGTGATTAATCCACGTTCGCCAACTTCGACACCGGCTTGCTCTAAGCCCATGTCATCTGTATTCGGACGTCGACCAACTGTAACCATCACATAGTCAGCTGTCACTGATTCTTCTTTGCCATCAACAGCGTATTTAACCGTTACACTATCGCCATTATCAACAGCTTCTTTAGCCATTGCATTAGTAACGATCGTTACGCCTTTTTTAGCGAAGTCTTCTTCAACTAATTTAACCATATCTTTTTCATAAGTTGGCAAAATTTGAGGAGAACCTTCAAGAATCGTTACTTCTGCTCCAAGGTTTGCATAAGCAGCACCAAGTTCAGAACCGATGACACCGCCACCGATAACAACGAATTTTTTAGGCACTTCTTTCAATGCCAATCCGCCAGTAGAATCAAGCACACGTCCACCGAATTTGAAACCAGGGATTTCAATTGGGCGAGAACCTGTCGCGATGATTGCATTATTGAAAGAATAAGTTTGAGCTGAATCAGGATGAATCACACGTAATGTGTGATCATCAACAAAGAAAGCTTCCCCTTCAATTGTTTCAACTTTGTGTTTTTTCAATAGGAAGCCAACACCTGAAGTCAATGTTTTCACAACTTTGTTGTCTTTCCATTCTTGTGTTTTAGCAAAATCAAGAGATACGTTTTCGCTTGTTACACCAAACATTGTCGAATCTAGTGATTCTTGGTAATGATGTCCTGCTGCAATCAATGCTTTTGAAGGGATACAACCAACGTTTAAACAAACACCGCCAATGTATTCTCTTTCAATGATCGCAACTTTTTGTCCCATTTCCGCTGCGCGGATGGCAGCTACATAGCCGCCAGGTCCCGCACCGATTACAACTGTATCTAATTCAACAGCAAAATCTCCAACTACCATTTGTTAATCATCCTTCCATCATTAATAGCTCTGGATCAGCTAAAAGACGTTTGATATTATTCATTGCTTGTTGCGCAGTTGCTCCATCTACGATACGGTGATCGAAACTTAATGACAGTTTCATCACACGACCGACAACGATTTCGCCTTCAGCATTTACGATTGGTTGTTGTGCAATCGTTCCTACACCTAAAATAGCTACTTCTGGATAGTTGATGACTGGTGTAAACCAAC
>SKDY01002166.1_pt1 | contig 10576 bp, 13 predicted proteins | sample 4826591 | NCBI WGS metagenome assembly SKDY01 (sample SAMN11008823, study PRJNA524170) | human gut metagenome | biome: Human fecal sample; material: Feces; isolation source: fecal sample from pouch patient p10, p22 | host: Homo sapiens | place: Israel: Tel-Aviv | collected 2016-06-15
GGACTAAAGACTATGGATCAATGTACTCATGAAGTCCGTGCAGAATACTGGAAAAAGATCATTCAAGCCTGTGGGCAAAGACCAGCAGGCCAGTCAGCCAAAAGCTGGATGGATGAGAATGGCCTCTGCGAACAAAGCTATTATCACTGGCAGCGACGGTTCCGGAAACAGGCGTATGAAGAAATGAAGGGAAACGCTTCCGTTCCTGCTGTGGCAGAGAAAACAGAACTGACTTTTGTTGAAATTCCATGCCGCACTTCTGAGGAAACAAATACATACATGGTTTCTGACAAACCTGTTGCAACAATAAGGACGGCAATGCTACAGATTGATATTTCCAATGAAATCTCGGATGCTCTTCTGACCCGGATCATTCGGGAGGTGTCCCATGCTTGAAGACGCTGCTGGTATTCGCCGTGTTGTTCTTGAGGTACATAGGACAATATCATGCCAGAACCTATTGCAACTGTCCCACGATGTTCTATTTGTTGCCCAACCAGTAGCTTTAAAAGGCTCGTTTTCCCAGAACCATTTTTTCCATCAAGGGCAATACGTTCTCCCTGTTTTACTGTAAACGAGATTGGCTGGCAGACATTTTTGCCATCAAAAATCGGTACAACATCAGAGAAAGTCACTAAGGTATCTGAAAAATAGGGAAGCGGAGCGATTTTCAAATCTTCTACGGTTTCCAAATTTTTGAGAAGGCCGGACTTTTTCTCGATTGCACGTTGCTGCCGCACTTTGATAGCCTTTGAGCGTTTCATCATTTTGGCAGATTTGTGACCAATATACCCTCGGTCAACCGGGCCATTCCCATATTTTGACGCTTCAATTCGGTCGGACCAGACAGAAGTTCTTTTAGCTGCCTTTTGCATATTATCAATGCTTTTTTTCAGCTTCACATTTTGAGCGAGTTCAAATTCTTGTTGACGCTGGAAGTTGGTGAACCAAGTAGAAAAATTTCCGCTTTGCACTTCGATGTTTCTCTGCCAGTATTCATAGGTCGAACTTTTTTAATTTGCTCATCTTTTTCGTATTTCTCAACACTCATTATCTAAGTTCAAGGGAACTGGAAATATAAAAATGGAAATCTTGCTCCTTGCAGTATTCTTTTATTTTTTGAATCAGTTTTTGATTAGTTGTATATTCCAACAGATACACTTCCACCCCATCCGCCTTGCACGTTTCCAAATATTTGCAGAAATAATCTCTCGTCTCGCTCGTTTGTTCACGAAAAGTTCCGCTATCAAAATCAATACTGCTCCATACTGATTCCTGATTTACACCTGTCATAATCTGATCAATCGCCCCATAGCGTTCCCTATATTCCGCCACATAAGTATCTCCACCGTTGATGATGACCGCTTTTCCAAACGTCATCATGTTTTGTAGAATCGCTGTAATGCCTTCAAAAATACTCTCGTGCGGATCGTAATCATATACATCACAATTATCTATAAAGAATCCGTCAACACCTTTTTCATATAGTTCCTGAGAAAGCTGTCCTATAAACTTCTGCCAGTCTGGGTTTGCTACATCTACCCATTCTTCTTCCTCCCAGTGCTCATACTCACCGATTGCCAGTTCCGCATAGGTTGTATAGTACTCCCTGAAGTTTTCAATCGACCCAATATTTAGATATGTATATACGACTGTTCCATTTTGATGGAGCAATTCAATATCCCTTTTTGTAAAATACTGTGCATCAATTACAATCGTTTCACACATTTTAAATCGTTCCAAAGATGAGGCGTCCGCATTTAAAAACACCCCATAATCGTTTTTCTCAAATTCCTTTGCTTGATTGGCTTTCACAAAAAAACATCCACCAATAAACATTAGAACAAATAATACAGCCAAGGCTGCTGGTGGTTTGATCCTCTTCCCGCACAATGCCTCCCACATCCTTTCGGTGATTCTCGTTTTTTCCTCATGACTATCACATGTTACACATTGACCTAAATTATTCACGGCAAAGCCGTAATCGTGGCTGAAAGCCACATAGTTACTGTATTTTAATTGCATATTGCTTTTAATTGCTTTTCACTTGTTAAGTGAATAAAAAAGAGCATCCATTTGTGGTAAAATTAAGGTGTCTAATCAAAATAAATACCAACAAAGAAGCCCTTTATGAGTATTGTAAACACCTTTTCACTTCAAAGCAATAGGCAAATTAAAATAAATTTTGATGGAGGCGACCTATCCTCCGATGCAGGCTTATTCCTCATCAAAGAGTTCATAAGCAGACTTGGCATTGAACGGATTTTAAACCGTTCATTTAAGACCAATGATCCTGTTTTTAAAGCTGTACTTGAAAAATCCGCATTAGCATCTCAGCCAACCGTATCAAGATTCTTTAACCGCATGGATGAAGATACTTTAAAGCAATTCCAGGAGATCAGCCGGATACTCAGAAAAAGGATCTACAGCATCCAGATGCCTCAGGCCGTGATCCTGAATCTGGATTCCACGCTCCTCGCAGCATACGGCAAACAGGAAGGCAGGGCATTTAACTTCCATTATCAGAGGAATGGCTACCATCCGCTCGTCTGTTATGACGGAATCACTGGTGATCTGATAAAAATCCAACTCCGTGATGGAGCGGCTTATTCCTATACCGGTGTAACCGATTTCCTGCAGCCGATTCTCGACGAGTACCTGAATGATTATCCAACCATCCATCTCCTGCTTCGCGGCGATAGTGGTTTTGCAACTCCTGATCTCTATAAACAGTGTGAGGAAAACGGAACAAGCTATGTCATCCGGCTGAAGGGAAACAAGGTTCTCCGTGAAAAAGCGTCGTTTCTTGCAGATGCACTTACCAGTCGGACTCAAAATAACAAGGTAGACTACGCTGTGGTTTACGGTGAATTCATGTACAAAGCTGGTCCATGGCCTTATGAAAGACGCGTTGTGTGCAAGGTTGAGAAGCCAGAAAACCAAATGGTTTACATGTATACCTTTATCGTCACAAACATGGATTCCTCACCAGAATACCTTATCAAATTTTACTGCAAAAGAGGTCTGATGGAAAACTTCATCAAAGAAAGCAAATCTGGTTTTGATTTTTCTGCGGTGAGCAGTCACAACAGAATCGTAAATGCAAACAGAGTCCAGGTACATGCTCTTGCCTACAACATATTTAATTGGTTTAGACGATTGGTATTATCAGCAGAAATGCAGAAACAACGCATTGATACCGTTCGTTTAAAACTGCTGAAGATTGCTGCAAAAGTAGTCCGTTCAGCAAGATATATCACATTCAAGCTGTGCAGCAGCTGTCCATATAAAGAAGAGTTTTATGACACCCTTTCTGCAATAGGTAAGCTAGATGTACAGCTGGAATAGCAACTGTCAACGAACCTTGACAGCCTGATAATTGCTCAAAAACTCGTCATAGGGATTTTATACCCTTTTTTCTGACAAATTGAGAGAAGTTATGGCTGCATGGATCAATTTTTCAATTCATGGTGCAAGGTTTAGGTTAGAAATTGCTCCGTGAATAATTCAGGATTGATGATTATAATTTCCCAGATTTGTTGCTCAATTTGTATTCAAATTATATCATAAAACTTGTGAACAGTTCTACCGTCATTTTGGAATATATGAGAAAAGTCCGAACGTCATGGATAACAAATGCTCCTTAAAGTTCCATATTCTTTTTTCTGATAGATACGTTCCGTTTTTTCTCTGCTTCCCTGACTTGCTTTTGCATTTCTTTCAGCTTCTCCTGAATAGATACTCTTGCCTGCTCCCGAATCAGCTCCTTTGCTTTTGCCTTATTCTTCGGTTCATTCAGGGCAGAAATGATATTGCCAAGAAAAACCTGAGATGCTTTCTCAAGTCGGGAAACAATCGCATTTACAACTTTGGAAGCAACCGATTTGGAACTGTCACTGAGCTTTATTTATACACCATCATAGACATTGAATTTCGTCCTCTCTGCGTCAATATGCTCACTGTTCTCAACATCAAATCTGCGGTCATTATGTTTGGCATCATAAGTCCCATGCTTTCCCGACTTTCCATTATGTCTTGTTGCTTTCATTCAACTCTTCCTTTCTTTTTTTCTACAAAAAAAGACCAAGTAAATCTCCCTACTCAGTCTGTTAATAATAACAATATTTAGTTTTTCCCGAAGGGATTTGCAACGAAGTTGCTTAATCTTGTGAAGCTCTGCTACAAGCAATACCCAGTAGTTAGTGGCGAAACGCCACTAACTGGGCAATGGTTGCACCCTTGACCGGCTAAGGCGCTTCGCCCTTAACCCGAGCAGAGTCTTTCTCCTGCACCTTGCATAAGGCTCTGTCTTTACAATCCGACAAACTTGAAATTATATGTTATTCAATCCAAAGCTTCATATAATCGCCCTCTTGATGGTTATATACTCGTTTGCCTTCTTCTTCTTTTTTCAATTACTTCAGTATCTGATAGCTCATCATAAAAAGAATAACCATCAGACCTAAAAATATCTTGACCAGTTTCTGATACATCGTTGTTGCCGGACTTATGAGTGGGTTCCAGGTTTCCTCTGTGCCAGGCATATTGTTTTTATTGCTCCAATTTTCTCCAGTTATCTTCTGGGCATAGAGACGGTTGGATGCATAAGAGAGCATTTCCTTGGCAGCTTCTGCCTCGTGTTCTGACAATTCAAAGGTTCTGCCATCTGCGAAAGAGAGCATTTTCCATTTGCCTGCTTTCTTTCTCGGGGAGGCCCATCCGCTGATGTCTGTGAGAAGCGGAAGATAGTAAACACCGGCGGCGTCCTGTTCGTCAATGATAAAATGATGCGTGACCGTGAACGATCTGTTGCTGGAAACTGGCTGCATGAGAAAATATTCCGTACAGAAAAGCTCTCTGATCTGCTTGCGCTGTCCCCATGCATCGAAGCAGGAAAGTGTCCGCATGACCGGACCAATGGCGATGAGAACGACAAACACTGCGCCTGTCAGCAGCAAAAAGACTGCGTATATCATAATCGACGAGTAATCACTGAAAGGCGATGCCGCTTCCCGAAGCATCACTCCACAAAGTGGAATCACCAACGCCGCTTCCAGCAGGGAAATCCCACGAAAAATGGCATTCTGGCAAAACAGATAATAAAAGCTGACAAAGGTATCAGAATTCTGCCCACTATGGTAGCGAAGCGGAATTCGCATAAGCAAAAGTTCAGACAAAAGGCCGACAAGCAGCACCACTTCCTTGCATACAAGGATATAAATTCCATACATCCATATATAGAGCCAGGTTCTGCGGGAGCCATAAAGGGCCAGTAAATCTCCAGACTCCGCATTTTCCAGAACACTATTCAGGATATTTTCCCCGAAAAACAGGTGATAACCGATGCCCAATATCAGTATGATCCATGCAATATAATCAGGAATGCAGGACAGCACCCAGCGTTTGCGGCTGCCGTGTTCATGCCTCCTTTGTCGTAAGAGCCCGATTCCCCATAGAATCGGATAAAGAAATACAATAAGAAGCAGCGCAAGATTCGTTTGTGGCTTTATTGCCGTTATAAGCAGGCTCAGGCGTTTGTCCTGTGAAGCTATGCTCTGCAGATTCGGTACATGCGCAAAAATTGATAGCATCGACACGAAAATTACTGCAAAGACTCCTGGTATCGCCATCAGACTGAATGTTTCCGCTTTTGACTTGCGCTTCACCAGATTATATAGGTCGTTAAGATACAGACCTGCATTCAGATAAAGAAGTATCATTGTAAGCCAAAAGTCTGGTAAATAATCGGCATCCACCGTATATAATTGAAAGAAATCCAAGAACGCCTCTATCATTTTTTACTCTTCTCCCTATCGAGATTTATCCTGTTTATTCTTACGGAAACACCCTTGTTCATAGTCATTAAAAATGTCTCCTTTACAAATTCTAATTTGTCATAATCATTCTACCATACCGTTATGCATAAATCATCTCATGCAAAACAATTTCTTCTGCCCTATTGTAAATGTTATTGCAACGGTGCACCCATTCCATTTGTTGGGTTCGCTTCAATTCCTCTGTCACACCCTCGGCGGCTTTCATCTGCTCCATGATGGTATCTAACCGATTCTGTGCCTGTTCATTCAGGTCTGCAAGGTATGTCCATAACTCCCCGGTCAGTGTCAATGTGTTCAATCGGGCTGGATGGATTTTGATATTGTCAATATTAGTTGACACATTTTCCTCAAGGATTTTGAACCCTATGCTGCTTCCTTCAGGGAAGCGTAATATTGTTGTCTTTTGATCATTGGGGGAAGACCTCTATTAGTGGAGCAGATCCTCCTGTTATTCCAGTAACTGGTGAAATATCTCCAGATGATTGTCTTAAGTTCATCCGTAGTCATTTTCTCTGTATCATAACGATCATATAGCAGTTCTGTTTTCATTCTTGCCCACATGCTCTCACACCGGGCATTATCGTGGCACCTGCCACCTGCGCTGTTCATACTTTGTTGTATGCCATATTTCTGTATCGCTTCCCGGTAAAGCTGGCTGGTATACTGGCTTCCCCTGTCTGAATGGATAATGGCTCCACGGATACTCGGATACGCTTTAGCAGCATTTTCCAGTGTCTCTTTACATAAAGAGGCTTTCATATTTGTATCCATTGCCAAACCGATCACGCTGGAATCAAAGCAGTCAAAAATGGCTGAAACATACAGTTTCCCATCACAGCCTTTGATCTCTGTCATATCTGTAACACATTTTGTCAGCGGTTCTTCTGCGTGGAAATCACGCTTTAACAGATCCTCTGATTTTCTGGCTTCCCTGTCCGCTTTCGTGATCCCGTTCGGTTTGCGTCTGGGATGATGACTGATCCCAATCTCTTCCATGACACGGTAAACAGTGCGTTCACTGGGAATATCCACATTTTTCGGCTGTTTCATCGTCAATGCCTGATACATGCGGGTACGGCCATACGTATCATTGCAGATATCTTCTGCAAGTATATCTTTCATGGCATCTGCCAGTGGCTGATATTTCCATGGGCGGTCTTTCATGACAAGATACTGGTAATATCCCTGTCTGCTGACATGGAGAACCCTGCAGAAAAAGGTAATATTTCCTTTGGAGCTGCCGTCTTTTGTTTTTAATGCAATAAACTTCATTCTTTCGTTTTTGCTGACTTCAGACGGCTCGCGGCGAAAAAAGCACTGGCTTCCTCAAGAAAGTCGTTTTCTTTCTTTAAAAGTCTGATTTCCTTCTCCAGTTCCTTTACCTGTTGACGGAGCCTTAAAAGTTCTTCATTAAGCGTCATGGCACTTTGTGGAGTCTGTGAGCCAGCTCCAAGATCAAGATTGCCAAGACGGTTCGCATGTACCCATCCATACAGGGTATTCCTTGGCACTCCCAGTTCTTTAGCTGCCTTAGCTTGTCCGATTTCTTTAGCGAGTTTCACCGCCTGTACTTTGTATTCATGGTCATATTGTCTGTTTCCTGCCATTTTGTCCACTCTCCTTATCCTCTTGATTATATCTCAAATCCTTGAGAATGAGGTGTCAACTTTTTTTATACCACATCACAAAACCGTAAAGGGCGGTTTTGTGCCCTTTTTTGCTGTCCTAAAAAAGAAACGGAGGAGCGGTATAGCCATCACTCCGAGGCGATGTCGAGACCGGCGTCCCCGCCTCCGCCTCGCCCGCGATCTCGCTGGCGGTCTTTTCTTCGCCGTTTTTTTCCTCCTCGTCCTCAAAGAGGGAGTCGTACTTCTCGCCGTCTCCCTCTTGCAGCATGGCCGCGGTCTTGGCCGCCATGTAAAGCTCGTGGCTGTATTCCATCAGCCGCTGTTCATCCTCCGGAGGGACTTGGCCGCCGGAGGCGATGCGGTGGTAGATCTCCAGCATCTTGCCCATCTCCTCTGCGGCCTTCGACAGAGCATTGCCCTGCTGCTTTGCAACCTCGGCGTTGTGGATGGCAGTCTCCCGCTCGATGATGCTCTCCATCACGCCCTGGGCCTCGTTGTATTGCGCGTCCACGGCGGACAGCTCACGGGAGATCTCCACACGATCCACATTGGGCGCGCCGCCCTGCTGGCAATTTTTGAGCGCCTGCGACAGGTCGCGTTTCCGTGTCCACAGCGTATCCATCTGCGCGGCGTATGCCTTCTTCGCATCTTGAATTTTCATTGCGGAACCTCCTGTCTAAATGTTTTTCATATCCTTATTATCGACAGAAAAATGTTTTTCATATCCTTATTATCGACAGAAAAGGGTCCGGATTTAAGCCGGAGCACGGAAAACAGGACAAAAGCTTAACTGATCGTGGGCAAGACCACTGCCGGACCGCCCTTCCTCGACAAGACCTTGTGGGAACAAACGCTCCGGTTGAAACCGAGAAGGGGAGAGAACATCATGAAAAAAGCGATTGCTTTGCTGCTGACGTTTGTAACGCTGCTGTCCTTCGCGAACGCCAAGGAGGATCTGGCCGCTGAGGATCTCCATATCCCGGGCACCGGTTAAGGCTGATCCATCGCTGTCAAGAAGGGAAAAGCGGGGCGGTCCCTTTCGCCCTCATTTTGCGTGTCCGCGCGCGTTTGTCATGCGCCGTTACCCAAACCGGATCATGGCGAAGGGAGTTCCGCGTATTTAATGTGCACTGAATAATAGAAAAAGCCTTATATTTCAATCCATAGAAGCCAATCCGTGGTATAATAGGAGCAAGGGAACTGGCAAAAATCCAGCAAAAATCTTGCACCTGGAGGGCAACTATGTATCGTTACAGCAATGGCCAGATCAGCTTGGCGGATTTCAAACAGCCGGTGGATATGAATCTGAAGGAAAGCAACCGTTGGGTAAAGAAAGCCCAGACGATCCCCTGACTGGAGATCGAGAAGCGCTACGCCGCACTATTCACCAACCGGAAAGGCAATGTGGTCAAGCCGCTGCATCTGGCCTTGGAGGTCTGCATCATTCAGGCGGAGTATGGCTATTCTGACGAGGAAACCGCGCTCCAGATCCAGGAAAACCCATATCTTCAATATTTCTGCGGGTATCCTGGCTATGATGACGAAAAGCTGCCCTTGATTATGGGCAAAGCTATGAAACAGCAGTACGAGGCTCTTGTAGATGTGCAGTGGGTTGATGGTGTTGCTGATAATGTAGTGCAAATTGGTGGAAAAAACACTGCAATAGAAGCAAAGTATGTTGATGATTGGGCAGCTTCGCTTCGAAATCCTCTAAGCCCTAATGGTACCAAACCGTGGGCTTTGGCTGAACAACGCAAGATGCTAAATCAGGCTCAAAAGTACAACTCTGCTTTCGATCAGATAATCTATCATACAAATAGCGTTGAACTAGCAAATTACTACAGTGATATGTTCAAAAATGCGGGTATTACAAACTGGAAGTTTCCATTTTCTACAAATTGGACAAGTCATCGGGATGGCTACTTTCGCATAATTTTAAATCACCATCTTTTAAACTAAAATGCGAAAGGAAACTCAAATTTCTCCCCTACAGAGAATGGAACTGCTCCTATTGTTTCCGTGACTTCAAAAGTTGCTCCATTCCATCCGTTGACTTGGATAGTTCCCTTAATGCTGCCGTCATCCGATGTGAAATCAAGGTTTCCATTTCCATTATCAATAAAACTTCCTTCTATTTCACCCAGCCTATAGACAGAAATGATCGCCTCATCTTCTCCCTCCCAGCTTTGTTGAGTGATTAGTGAACTGTACACGGCATCAGTTCCCTGGTTATCGACAAACAAACCGTACTTTGTAGATGCTTCCGGCATGGCAAAAGATTCTCCCTTAATCTGTGCCAGCTCATTTGCAATGAAATAAGCCCTGTTCTTGGTTTTTTCTTCCCAAAGGGAATTTACAAGCATAGGATACATACTGCCATTTTCCTCCTGAGAACCAAGGCTCATTAATGTTACTTCTTCTTTCATAGCAATCCAGTTTCTCTGTTCTTCAAGAACCATTTCTTTAGTATCCTGATTTGCCAAGCTACTGAATCTGCTCCAAAGATTATTCAGTTCCGTATCCCAAATCACATAAAGCCATTGAGATGCCACATTCATCTCTCCTTGAGTCTGTGCAGACTCTGCCAGCAAGGTGTATTTTTGGGTAATTGTATCGATATTCTTTAATTCCTCCTGAAGAGAAGATGAATTTGATGCCACATAGGCAACATCCGCTTTGATATCTTCTGTGTAATCATAGGTGAAATCTATTTCAATTGTAGCTTTTAGCTCTATATCATCTTCTTCATCGTTATTAAAAGTGGTGGATTCTTCTGATGTCGTCTCCTCATCCATACTTTCAATCTGTAGGCTGCTTTCCTGCTGTGTTACGACAGTTGCATCTTCTTTTGTTTTTCCACAAGCCCCTAAACTAAACACCATAAAAAGAGTGCATACCAATATGGTTATATTTTTCTTTTTATTCATAATCGTTCCTCCATCAAATTCTGATTTATCGTGCTACAAAATATTCAGCTTTTTTCACCCATTTTCTTTTTATTTCCCACATGGTTGCCTGGGTACTAAGATGGGGATGTACTTCACCTTCAAAAGAGCAGCTGATATCAAAAATATTTTCCCAGCTTTTCCGTTTTTCTTCTTCAGAATATAC
>SKDY01002172.1_pt1 | contig 10567 bp, 9 predicted proteins | sample 4826591 | NCBI WGS metagenome assembly SKDY01 (sample SAMN11008823, study PRJNA524170) | human gut metagenome | biome: Human fecal sample; material: Feces; isolation source: fecal sample from pouch patient p10, p22 | host: Homo sapiens | place: Israel: Tel-Aviv | collected 2016-06-15
ATGATATCACAAGAGGCACAGCATAAAGCAATCCGATGTAAAATCCATCAGAATAATTTATGCTGTGCCCCTTTTTAATTTGACTGAAAGTGGTATGGTTTAGGACCAGATAAAATGCCGGATAACACTATAGTAGTCCAGAATTTTGTCCGCACCCTCCACTCTATTAAAATATTGAATAATGATTACTCAACATCTCTCTGAACAGTCCAGTTACCATCAGCAGCTGGAACAACTCTACATTTAACACTATCAACTTTGATAGTACCAGATGTTCTCAGTTTACCTGTAGAGCTTACGATAATCTCGCTACCTGCTTTGATGTACTCGCAAGTTGCATTGCCAACTTTCTTGTTGTAGTAAGTATCATGATCAAGAGTTACGATTGCGTTGGTATTGCCATCCTCAGCATCGATTTTCTCAGCGTCATCGCCGTATACAACACCGTCTTTAACGATATTATCCATAGCACGACCTGTGGTCTTGTCGAAGTAGTAGTAGTAAGTCTCACCATCATCAACAACAGTAGTCTTACCAGTTACCATCTGACCATTTACAGAACCGCTATTCTCGTTGAAGTAGTAAATACCATCTGCCAGAGGCTTAGAAATAGCGCCACCCTTGGTATCGCCGATGAGTTTGCCCTGAGCATCATATACATAATTGTTTCTCTCATCTGTGCCAAGTTTTACAAGACCATCCTGCATCTCACCCTTTTCGTTGAAGATGTAAGTTTTGCTCTTGATAACTTTTGCTCTCCAGTTGCTGTCTCCAGACTGAGAGTTGAATGGGATGTTACGAACAGTGCCGTTAACATCTGTGAAGCTTACCAGGTAATACCAGTAGGAATCAGACTCCTCTGCGTTCTCAGTGTAAACCCAGCCAGTACCCTTAGATCCATCCTCAGATGTGTAAGCGTTCTCACCACCGTTATTACCAGTAGCTACACCATTCGTATTAGATGCAACATCGATGCCATACCAGTCATTCTCCATTACACCATTCTCATCAAATGTGTAATATCTGCCCTTGCTGTACCAAGTTTTGCTCTTTCTAGCCTCACCAGAAGACTTGAAGTTGAACCATTCCAGATCATCGTAGTTTTCACTGCTCAGATCATCGTTTGGCTCAAGATACTGCCATCCAGTGTATGCCCAACCTTCATTCTCAGTACCACAGTAGAAAGTTTTGGTCTTGTTATCTTCGATATAATCTACCCAGCCACTTACCATATGGCCTTCGGAATCGAAGAAGTATGTTCTGGAGCCAGTAGCATCTGGGCAAGTTTTCTTCTTCAGATCATTGGAATCAGCTTTGTAAGCTTTACCATTGTCACCGAAGTAGTACCACAGAGTATCTACTTCCTCGCCGTTAACATCAGCATCATCCTCGTTCTCAACGGAAACCCACTGATTTTTAGCTCTAACACCATATTCGTTCACATAATAGGTATTATCATCACTCTGGCTTGTCATGTTTGATTTTGGATGTTAAAATAGGATTATAGCACATGGAAAAGGAGCTGAGAAGTGTGAAAGTATTGAGAAAATTACCAATTGGAATGGAAAATTTTGTGGAAATTCGAAGAAATAACTTTTACTATGTGGATAAAACGCGACTGATTGAACAGTTGGTGGAAAAGTGGGGTGAAGTGAGCTTGTTTACCAGGCCGCGGAGATTTGGAAAAACTTTGAAGGACAGTCGTTTGGTGAAGTGAAAAAATCCATGAAATATCTGATTGGAACGATTGCGAGACAATATAGCTTTTTACTGGAAAGTGAGAAATTAAGTGTAGTAGAGAAAGAAATATATCGCGCGCTGCTTTTTCCAAATGAGGATGGTACTTTCCAAATGTCGGATGTGGCATTAGAAAAGAGTTTATATCGTCTGACGGAGCTTTTAGAAAAACATTACCATAAAAAAGTGATTGTTTTAATTGATGAATACGATGTTCCTTTGGAAAAAGCGTTTCATCACGGTTATTATGATGAGATGGTGATTTTAATCCGAAATCTGTTTGGTAATGTATTAAAAACAAATGAACATTTAAAGATGGCAGTTTTGACAGGATGTTTGCGAATTGCAAAAGAGAGTATTTTCACTGGTTTGAATAATTTTAAGGTTTATCCAATTACAATGCGAGCATTTGATGAATCGTTTGGGTTTACCGATGAAGAAGTACAAAAAATGTTAACATACTATGGGTTGGAAGAAGATTATGAAATCGTAAAAGCCTGGTATGATGGCTATCATTTTTGGGATGTAGATGTGTATTGCCCGTGGGATGTGATCAACTATTGCAGTGATCGGCAGTATGATCCGAAATTAGAGCCACAAAATATTGGGCGAATACCAGTAGTAATGATATAATCAGCCATTTTGTTGATGGAATGGGTGGTCAACGGAAAGTGACCAGGATTGAGCTGGAACGCTTGATCAATGGAGAAACGGTTCAGAAGGAAATCAATCAGGAATTGACATATAAGGAACTGTATTCTTCGATAGATAACCTGTGGAGCACCTTATTTATGACGGGTTATTTGACTCAGAAGGGGGATTCGAATGGGAAACGTTATAATCTGGCAATCCCTAATCAGGAGATTCGAAATATCATGACGGATCATATCCTTCAGTTGTTTAAGGAAGATGTAGCAAAAGATGGAGCAATGGTAGAGACGTTTTGCCAGGCATTAGTGGATGGAAATGCAGACTGTATCGAACAATTATTTACGGAATATTTGACGAAAACCATTAGCGTGCGGGATACATTTGTCAGGAAACCGGTGAAAGAAAATTTTTATCATGGTATTTTGCTTGGAATTTTAAGCTATAAAGGTGGTTGGTATGTGACACCTAATAGAGAAAGCGGTGATGGATTCAGAGATATTATGGTTCGGATTGATGATGAGGATGTGGGAATCATAATTGAGGTGAAGTATGCTGAAAACGGAAAAGAAGAGGAAATGAGCCAGAAAGCATTGCTGCAGATTCATGAAAAGCATTATGAGAAAGTGCTTTTGGATGAGGATATTCATAAAGTGATGAAATATGGAATTGCATGCAATAAGAAAAAGTGTAAGGTTTCAATGGAAATAAGTGAATAAAGTAAAAAATAGCAAGTCCCATCTCACGGTTCAAATATGAGATGGGACTTGCTTTTATGCTTCTCTACATCCGGCCAAAGCCATAGACAGGAAAAGAAACATAATAGGAATGGTAATCGGTGTTCCGATATTAACAGTTGCCTGAGCGGAATAACAGAGAACTCCGAACATGGCTGCAATGACATAAGGATTCTGACAACCTTTTTTGATGATCCGGATAAATGCTGTTACAAATATTGCCAGGTAAGACAACAGACCAATAGGACCAACCGTGATAAAAAACTGCAGGTATTCATTGTGGGCGCTGTCGAAGATCTGATGGTATACATTGGTCATAATATCCATGTTGTGATAATAAGTGACAAGACCGAAGGTGTCAGGCCCGTATCCAAACAGTTTGTGGATCGGTGTAAAGTCCTGATAATCTTCTATGGCCAATCGCCAGATAACCCCACGGTGTGTTCCCCAATTGTCATTGAAAAGAAGAAAACTTTTTGCAGAACCGTATTTATCAGCGTTTCCGGCGATATTAACATCGTAGAGGACATAAAGAAAAGCAGCAAAGCCAATGACGATCAATCCGATCCATATCCGTGAAAACCATGGGCTGACAGTAGCGTCCGCTTTTTTGGAAATAAAATCGATCAGATATAAAATAATTGCAATAATCCAAAGCACTTTAATAAGCAGAATTAATTTACTAAAGGAGACTAAAGAATTATAAAGGCTATCGATCCGATATACGCGATCTGCATAGGTGGTGGCAATCCATTCAATTACTTTCAAGGAAGTAAGGAAAGTAGCCAGCAAAACGACATATCGTCGGATCCCCTGCCTGGTACGGAAGGCGTAAATTGGGATAAAAGTAAATGCAGCTGCCAGAGACAGGTATGCGTTATCGCTCCTTCCAGTGATCAGGGCAATGAAAATCACCCATACATTTACATAATACCAGATACTTCTGAGCTTATTCGGGCAGGAAACCCATAACAGGCATGCAGCGCCTAAATAAACAGAGAGAAGTCCGGTATACATATTAATATTGCCGATAAAAGAAGTGAACATATCCATATGTTCTGTTTTTAGCCGGACTTTAAAATGCAGAAGATCCATGCCAAGATAATCAGTAAAGCCGAATATGCAAACGGCCATACAGGATAGCAAGGCAATATCAATAAACCAGGATTTAAATTTCAAAAGTCTTGATACACAAAAATAGGATGCTGCATAGAGAATCAGAAGAAATGCACCGGAAAAACGTCCCTCATTTCCCCAGAAGGCCTCGTATTTAAAATCTGAAAATGCTGCAGATAAGGTCGCAGTGACTATAAAAGCAAGAAAAGCATAGTCTGTCGGAATTAGTTTCAATTTGATTCGCTTAAATGTTCCAGTAAAAATGAAATATCCACCAAGCAGAATCAGCATACCGATGGTACATGCACAGTAAAAGAGATATTTTACATTTAAAATATTAAAATAGTAATCCTGATAAATAATGGGATGGACAGCAAGTATCAGAATCACATAAAGTGCAGTGACTGACGCAGTCCATGAGAATTTACGATTCATAATGTAATCCTTTCTTGATCATAGTTATGCTTATTTTAACAAGTTTTAAGAAGAATGTATAGGGATTTTCAAAAATTCCCTCTGTTCAAAGCAAAAAAGTGTGTTATACTGTATACGCGGATTTTGAGAGTGTTATGAGACTTGTCAAGAAATCGGTAAGATGTTATAATGGATAAAATAAATGAAAAGAACCGGACTTGTGCATGAGAGTTTGAAGGCTGCATGAGCGAGGAAGGGGTTATATGGCTGCGTGCTATTTTTAGCTGCGTGATGCCACTCTGGGGCCGTTATTTTTTTGTGAATGACCGTAGAGATGGCGAAGCTTACCCTTATGGGAGATTTGCTATGTGGTATGTACTACAGACAACCACTGGACAGGAGGAAAAGCTGGTTCAGATGATTCAGGAACTGGTGGCTCCGGAGTTATATGAGGACTGTTTTGTGGCGTATTATGAGAGGGTCTGGCGGAAACAACAGCAGAGCGTAGTTCATGTGGAACGATTGTTCCCTGGATATGTATTTGTGGTGACACAGAATCCAGAGGAACTTTTTTTTCAACTAAAAAAAGTTCCCGCTATGTCAAAGCTGGTAGCAGCCGACCGATATGAGTTTCTTCCTATTAAAAAAGAGGAGGAAACTTTTTTTTATGACATTTTCGATCTGGAGCATGTTGTGCGGCTTTCCTATGTGGAGACTGATGATCAGGGCCAGATGAAAAAGATCCATGGCCCCGTGGGTAAATATGCGAACCGCGTGCGGAAATGTTGTTTTAAGAAACGCTATCTGATCATGGATATTCCAATGGGAGGAGTGGAGAAGACAGTGGCGTTGGGGATAAAATTGAAAGAGGATTTATGAAAAGATGAATAAGGATGTTATGGAGAAGTATCTCCCGAAAAGTAAACGAGTTCGGATGCTTGTGCTGATGGCAATAGATGTTTGTGCTGTCTGCCTGGCATCTTTTTTTGGACTTTTTATCAGGTTTGACATGAATGTGAAGAGTATTCCGGCAGAATATACACAGGCGGCGGAGCATTACCTGCCATTGTATGTGATCGGAACACTTTTTGTATTTTTACTATTTAAATTATACGCAACGATGTGGAGTGCAGCAGGCGCCCGCGAGGCGTTGTATATTGTCGCGGCCTGCGCCGTATCATCAGGGATTCAGATTGTTGGAATGATGTTTCTGGAGCATAAGGTTCCGAGAAGCTATTATCTGATTTCATTTGCATCCCTGGCGGTGATGGAGGTTCTGATCCGGTTGTCCTATCGGATCGTGACGGCTTTGTCTGGCACTCGTTTTTTGCGGAAATCTGGAAAACATGTGATGGTGGTAGGAGCCGGTCAGTCCGGAACTGTTATTTTAAAGGAAATGCTCACCAGCCAGTATACGAATGGAACTGTGGTCTGTTTTGTAGATGATGACCCCAACAAAGTCGGTAAAATCTTGAATGGTGTTCCAGTTGCCGGTTCCAGAAATGATATTCCAGAACTGGTCAAAAAATATAAGATCCATGAGATTTACATAGCGATGCCTTCTGCGTCAGCCAAAGACCGCAAAGAGATCATCGAAATCTGCCGGGAAACCGGCTGTGATATTAAGACATTGCCGGGTATTTATCAGCTGTTAAACGGTGAAGTGAGCGTCGGAAAGCTGCGTAGGGTAGAAATTGAGGACTTATTAGGCCGTGATCCAATCCGGGTCAACTTAGATGAAATCATGGATTACGTCAGTGGAAAGGTCGTGATGGTGACTGGCGGAGGCGGTTCCATCGGAAGTGAGCTTTGCCGTCAGATCGCCGGACACCAGCCAAAACAGCTGATTATTCTGGATATTTACGAAAATAATGCCTATGACATCCAGATGGAATTACGGGAGAAGTATCCGGAGTTGAATCTGGTGGTGCTGATCGGGTCCGTAAGAAATACTCACCGGATCAACACCATTTTCGAAAAATATCGTCCGGAGATCGTGTACCATGCAGCGGCACACAAGCATGTGCCGCTGATGGAGGACAGTCCGAACGAGGCCATAAAAAATAATGTATTTGGAACCTATAAGACCGCAAAAGCTGCAGACAAATATGGAACTAAGCGTTTTGTGCTGATTTCTACCGATAAAGCGGTGAATCCGACCAATATCATGGGCGCATCCAAACGTATGTGCGAGATGGTGATCCAGATGATGAACGCCAGATCTAAGACAGATTTCGTAGCAGTCCGCTTTGGCAATGTATTAGGAAGCAATGGCTCTGTGATCCCATTGTTTAAAAAGCAGATTGAGCAGGGCGGCCCAGTAACCGTTACGCACCCGGACATTATCCGCTATTTCATGACCATTCCAGAGGCAGTTTCTCTGGTACTTCAGGCCGGGGCATATGCTAAAGGCGGAGAGATATTTGTCCTGGATATGGGCGAGCCGGTGAAAATCCTGGATCTTGCGAAAAACCTGATCCGTTTGTCCGGCTACAAGGTCGATGAGGACATTAAGATCGAATTTACCGGTTTAAGACCGGGTGAAAAATTGTATGAAGAGCTTCTGATGAACGAGGAGGGGCTTCAGGATACACCGAATAAACTGATCCATATTGGAAAACCGATTGATTTTGATATGGAGAAATTTGAACATCAATTACAGGAACTTTATGAGATCGCGAACCGGGATTCGGAGAGTATTAAGGATGCAGTGAAGATCATTGTTCCTACTTATGTGAAGCCGGAGACGGTAAATGAACAGGTTGAGAAAAAATACGAAAACGAGGCAATAAAATGTTTAAGAAAAATGGAATAGAACCACTTGCACAGCATGTATATTTAAGTTCTCCAACCATGCATGGAGAAGAATTTCAGTACATGAAAGAGGCATATGATACAAACTGGATGTCTACCGTTGGAGCCAATATTAACGAGGTGGAGAAGTGTGCCAGCGAAAAGATTGGCTGCAAACATGCCGTAGCACTTTCATCTGGAACGGCTGCATTACATATGGCGATCAAATTAGCAGGAATGGATCTGTATGGCCAGCCAGAGGTTGGACATGGTGCGCTGGAAGGAAAAAGAGTGTTCTGTTCCGATATGACATTTGCCGCAACGGTCAATCCGGTGGTGTATGAAGGCGGTATTCCGGTATTTATTGATACGGAACGTGATACCTGGAATATGGATCCGGTTGCGTTGGAGAAAGCATTTGAGATCTATCCAGAAGTGAAACTGGTGGTCGTTGCACACCTCTATGGAACACCTGGTAAGGTGGATGAGATTCAGCAGGTGTGTGAAAAACACGGTGCAATTATCGTGGAAGATGCGGCTGAGTCCATGGGAGCGACTTACAAAGGAAAACAGACAGGAACATTTGGTAAATATAATTGCATCAGCTTTAATGGCAATAAGATCATCACCGGATCTTCTGGAGGAATGCTGTTGACAGACAGTGAAGATGCCGCTAACAAGGTACGGAAATGGTCTACTCAGGCAAGAGAAAATGCCGCATGGTATCAGCATGAAGAAGTAGGCTACAATTACCGGATGTCAAACGTGATCGCTGGAGTGGTACGCGGACAGTTCCCACATTTAGAAGAGCACATTGCACAGAAAAAGGCAATCTATGAACGATATAAAGAGGGACTCAAAGAGCTTCCGGTGTCCATGAATCCGTATGATGAGGAAAATTCTGTGCCGAATTTCTGGCTGAGCTGTCTGGTTGTAGATAAGAATGCCATATGCAGACAGGTTCGTGGAGAACAGGATGCGCTCTATGTGGCAGAAACAGGAAAGTCCTGTCCAACAGAGATCTTAGATGCGATCAGCTCGGTAAATGCAGAGGGACGTCCAATCTGGAAGCCAATGCATATGCAGCCGATTTACCGGATGAATGGTTTTGTTACCAGAGATGGAAACGGCAGAGCCGTGACAAATGCTTATATTGCCGGGGAACGGGAAGACGTTGGAATGGATATTTTCAGCAGGGGATTGTGTCTGCCTAGTGATAATAAGATGACGGTGGAGCAGCAGGAGAGAATTATTAAAGCGATTCGGAAATGCTTTGAGTAAATGTAAAAGGAATGAGAAGAATGTACGCAAAACATTTGAAGCGTTGGATTGATTTTATAATCAGCTTCTGTGCGCTGGTTATTTTATCTCCAGTGCTGTTACTGCTTATTGTATTGGGATTTGTTTTTATGAGAGGCAATCCGTTCTTTGTACAGGAGCGTCCAGGAAAGAATGAGAAGATATTTAAGCTGATTAAATTTCGAACCATGGATAATCGAAAAGATAAGAATGGAAACTTATTGCCGGACGAGATCCGATTAAACCGCTATGGAAGATTTCTGAGATCTAGCAGTTTGGACGAATTACCAGAACTTATTAATATTCTAAAAGGTGACATGGCGGTCATTGGTCCAAGACCACTATTGGTCCGATATCTGGATCGTTACAACGAAGAACAGCATCATCGCCATGATGTAAGACCAGGACTTACCGGCTATGCTCAGGCACATGGAAGAAATAGCGTGTCGTGGGAAGATAAATTTGCGATGGATGTGTGGTACACGAAGCATATCACGTTTGCGGGTGATGTAAGGATTATCTGGGATACAGTGATGACAGTTTTGAAAAAAGAAGGGATCAGTTCGGAAAATGCTGCAACGATGGAAGAGTTTATGGGGACGCCGGAAGGAGTTAAAAGTACATGGAAGATTCCGAGATAAAAAAATTAGTTATTATAGGTGCTAGTGGTCATGGAAAAGTAGTGGCCGATATTGCCAAAAAGAACGGATACAGAGAGATACAGTTTCTTGATGATAATAGAGATTTAAAGGAATGCTGTGGATATGGAGTTGTAGGTGGAAGCAGCGATTATATTAAGTATGATTGTGACATGATAGTGGCTATTGGAAATCCTCATATTAGAGAAAAAATACAGAAGCAATTAGAAAATGCCAAGAAGAAGATACCAGTGTTGATACATCCTAAAGCAGCGGTTGGAGAGAAGGTTTTGATTGGAAAAGGTACAGTTATTATGGCTGGGGCAGTGGTTAATTCGGACACTGAAATAGGACGCGGGTGTATTGTAAATACGTGTGCATCTGTTGATCATGATTGTAGAATTGGCGCTTTTGTTCATGTTTCTGTTGGAGGACATGTGGCCGGAAACGTTTACGTGGGAGATAGAACATGGATAGGAATTGGCGCAGTTGTTAGCAATAATATTAGTGTGTGTGAAGATTGTATGATTGGGGCAGGGGCAGTTATTGTAAAAAATATAAAAATTTCTGGAACATATATAGGAGTTCCAGCTGAGATAAGGGCGTAATATGAAAAAAATCTGTTATATTGTAACACTTCCAATTACAATACGTGCTTTTTTTATCCCACAATTAAAGGCACTGTCAGAAGCAGGGATGGAAGTTTCTGTTATTTGTTCAAATGATGATAATTTGCAAAAGCTATTGGGTGAAAATATTAATTATATTCCAGTGAATATTCCTAGAGGGATAGCTTTATTACCAATGCTAAGAGCAACGAGAAAGTTATGCAGAATATTGAAAAATGATAAATTTGATTTAGTTCAATTTTCTACACCAAATGCGGCATTATGTGCAGCTATTGCATCAAGACTTGAACATGTGAAAATAAGAAATTATCATCTGATGGGTTTGCGATATTTTGGAGAACATGGAATTAAACGTTTGTTTTTAAAAGGATTGGAAAAAATAACATGCAATTTAGCAACTAATATTGAATGTGTTAGTTCATCTAATTTGCAAATGGCGGTTGAAGAAAAATTGTTTCCATTAGATAAAGGAACAGTTATTTGGAATGGAAGCTCAGGTGGAATAGATTTAGAAAGATTTGATTATAAAAAAAGAGATTTGTTTAGAAAAGAAATA
>SKDY01002175.1_pt1 | contig 10565 bp, 15 predicted proteins | sample 4826591 | NCBI WGS metagenome assembly SKDY01 (sample SAMN11008823, study PRJNA524170) | human gut metagenome | biome: Human fecal sample; material: Feces; isolation source: fecal sample from pouch patient p10, p22 | host: Homo sapiens | place: Israel: Tel-Aviv | collected 2016-06-15
ATATGTAATATACAAATGAGGTGATGATATGGCAAAAACAGTTACAACTACTATTAGATTAGATGAAGAACTTAAAAAAGAATTAACACATGACTTAGATATTATGGGATTGAACATAAATGCTTATTTTACAATGGCAGTCAAGCAATTGGTATTAAAGAAAAAAATACCTTTTGAAATTTCAACATCTAGTAATGATATTCCTAATGAGACAACAAGAAAAGCAATGATTTTAGCGGAAGCTAAAGAATTAGGGTTAATACCAGATGATAGTCCAAGATTTAGCAATGTTGATGATATGATGGAGTTCTTGGATGGAGAGTAATTTTGAACTAATCTTTGAACCGCAATTTACTAAAGATTATCGAAAGTTAAAAAAGAGCATCCAGAACTTATACCTGACTTACGCGGAAGCTTTAAGAACTTTCGATGTATGGAATAGTTAATGAGATAAGTAAGCCACACACATTGAATAATAGAGGTGGTAATTATAATGGAAATCAAGAATACCATTTATCTAATGGAAAGATAGATGTGTTAGTTATCTATAATCCACATAAAACCAATCTTACTATAAGAATGATAAGGATTGGCACTCATAAAGACTTATTTCAGGGTGAATTGAAGTGATTCTCTTATGCGAAGGGGATCACTTCAATAAAAAATCTCTCCAATACAACCCAAAAAAGACATTCAGAATTTTTCTGAATGTCTTTTTACTTTAGCTATAAATAACAACAGGTTCATATTGCTCAACATTATCGTAAATTTGATTGATTTGCGAAGGTCGAACATTAACACAACCATGTGATCCATCATTTAGATAAGCAGTACTACTCCAATTTTTACGCCAGTTAGCATCGTGGAAACCACATCCATCTAAAGTAAATGGAGCCCAACGACTAACGGGACTTGCATAAGCACTGTTGTCGGCATTTTTACCTCGAAGTGTAGTATTAGTCTGTTTGTACATGATGTAATACAATCCAGTAGGAGTATTATAGTTTCCATCATTGGTACCAGTAACAACGTTAAGAGAAGCAACTTGAGTACCATTTTTATAGACCCATACATGTTGCTGGGAAATAGAAACTTCAACGTAAGAATTTCCGGGTATACACTTTCTGGTATGGATAGAGATTCCATGCCAGATTTTTTTATACAAAAAAGAGGACATTTGCTGTCCCCTCGTTATACAATCAATTCACCACAAAAATCATGAAAGAAGGTTAAACAAATGTCCCATAATGATTCTATCCTAAATATTCTTGGAATTAAAGATAAAAATATTAAAATTATTTCTGTTGAAGAAGCTGAACACAATAACGATTCTGTTAAAGAGTATATAACGCTAATAACAGCTACTCTTTCTTATCCGATTAATCGTTGTCGTAACTGTGGCTTTCCCACAGTTAATAAGGATGGCTTTAGCAAAACTCATGTACGACTGGCAAGTTTAAATGGGAGAAGATATGAACTAGAGCTTCGTAAACAACGCTATAAATGTAAATCATGCCATACTACTTTTGGTGCTATTACTAATTTAACCAAAGAAAATCAAACCTTATCCAGTGATCTCAAAAATCAAATCATGCTTTTAGCTCGTAAAGGCCTATCTGGTCAGCTTATTGCTGAAATGTGTCACTGCTCTCCTAGCAGTGTTCGTCGAACAATCTTAGAGCGCATGGAACCACACTATCGTGTGGCTAAGTTGCCTAAGCATCTATGTTTTGACGAGTTTCGTTCAATTAAGTCTGTGATGTCCTTTATCTGTTGTGACGCTGAAACCCACCAAATTGTCACAAAGTTACAGGATCGTCTATCACCTACCATTGTTGATTATTTTGAAAGTCGTTATTCAAAAGCCGAACGCGAATGCGTTCAATCAGTTGTAATTGATTTAAATGCTCAATATCAAAGTTTTATCTATCGCCTTTTCCCTAATGCCAATATCATTATTGATCGCTTCCACCTTGTACAATTAGCTGGTCGCGCTTTGGACAATTGTCGTATCTCTATCCTAAAGCAACTTGATAAACAGAGCCGAGAATATAAAATTATGAAGTCACATTGGAAGCTATTCCATAAAAAAGCTGAAGATCTTCACCCTGAAGAAGTAGTTTTTCTTCGCGGCGTTAAACAATATATGACTCGCCAAAATGCTGTTGATCTCATTACTAGTAAATTTTCCAAGTTCGCTGAAGTATACCAAACTTACCAAGATATCACGAAAGCCCTAAACGAGCGCAATAGTGAATTACTAGAGTCAACCATCTTAGACTACAAAAAAACCAATACAGAAATGGATACTGCTATTCAAACCCTTCGTCAAAACAGAAAATATGTCTTAAATAGCGCTAAATTTGAATACTCTAATGGTCCTTTAGAAGGCATCAATCGCAAAATCAAAACCCTAAAACGAACTTGTTATGGTTTTGCCAATCAAAAATTTTTCTTTTTAAGAATCGATTGTATTTTTTCGTAAAAAAATACCCCCTACATTTTCGTAGGAAGTATTTTTAGTCAACCATACCAGTTGACAGATATCCGTTCTATTCAGCAAGTCTACCGACGACTGGCAGATCCTTTAATACCCGTTTACCATGGGGTGACTTTTCAAGCAAAACGTCTGTCAAGTCCTGGCCGGCCAAGTTTCCATGGTGGCGGCCACCCTGCCAGGCTGGTTTAGCAGAGACGTCATAGATTACACCTTCAACTGCTACGTAGGCAGGTTGACCAGCTTGGCCATTGTACTTTGCTAGTTCATCCCTCGTCATTACCTTATCAGCCATCATGATGACCTCCTTTAATTTTGGTAATTAAACCATACCATGAACCCTGGCTCTTTGTCAATCGGTAAGGATGAAGAGAATTTGGAGAACTATACTAAGCTACTTTGGCTTTTGGTCTAGTTCTCTTTTTTGATAATTCACGGATCATGAGATTAGAAGTCTTCAACGAAATAAGAAGCCTAATCCGAAAATGGAAGAAGTTGCGATAGCCATATGCGGTTCGTTTTATTATCTTGATTTTATTATTAGCGCCTTCGATCGGCCCGTTGGTTAGTAGGATGTAAAAGCTGGCAATGATCTCCTGGCGGTGCTTGGCAAGGGTTCGCTTAACTCGTCGCATCGCACTTGGTAAATTATTCCGCTTGATTAACTGATCTAACAAGGCCTGACTGCGGTTACTAATCGTGGCTATTAAGTCTTGATAGTATTCGTAGGCAGCCCTTAGATCTGGAGAGAAATCGAGTAGCCGTTCGACGACTTCTTGATTGGATAACCAGTGATATTGGAAGTTACGCCGAGAATAACAGTGTAGGTAATTAAGTAAGGGTCCTTGATTCCGGTCCAAAAGTTGATATCATTAGTCATGAGGAATATATCCTTTCTAAGACAACCGAGGTAGTTATGGGGATAACATAGAACGGTTGTCTTTTTTTGTTTCGCCGTTTGTAAAATTAAGTTAGAAAAATAGAAAAGCCATTTGTGGTAGACTTTTGAATACCCCTAAACAAAAGAAAGGAAACCACAAATGACTTACACCCATCTTACCACAAACGAGCTGATAATCATCGCCCATTCTTTCGTGCAAAAGCTTAAAGCGTACCGAGTGGCCCAAATGATCAACCGTTGCCAAGTTTTAGCGCGTTATAAAGAGGGGATTAAGTGTGGCTTTGAGACTAAGTTCTCAAATGGTCGAACCGAAGGGATTAATAATCGAATTAAGACTATCAAACGAGTTGCCTGTGGTTATCGTTACTTTACGGCATTTAAAACTTGGATTTATTTAATTATTGGCCACCAAATTCAAACTAACTAAAAAGAACCGTCACGAATGACAGTTCTAACTAGACCAATTTAATTGGCGATGATTCATATTTGCGTATCAACACTACTTGACGTAGAGCCAAAAAAGTCCAGCCACTCAAATTGAGTTTGCTGGACCATTATACGCGAAACTAATTTTAGTATAACAAACTAAAGGATCTATTTCCAAGATTATTTAGTAGATTCTGTTGCGATCCGTTCAAAATTGCTTTCAAGATCCATATTAGTCGTCGGATGACAATCTGGATCACCGTTATTTGATTGGTCAACTAACACAACCGGTTTACCATTATGGAAGGCAAAGAAGTATGTAATTCGATTTGGCAATGGCGGTTCTGTCCCGTCATGATTATAGATCGCTACAACATTATATTCATAATCACCCTTGCCTGATGGTGCCCAGCCAATCAAGCCAGACTGACCTTCTACTAATTCTTTGCTTAAACCATCGGGGTATGTTATTCCTGTTGAAACCTTCAATTCATTTTGACCATCATATTGTTCATAGGATTGGTGCATTGTTGGTCCCCATTTTTGCATAAACGATGCCAACTGCTCATTCTTTTGATTATTCCACAATGAACTATCGTGGTGCGATTCACTACTGCTTGTATTATTAGTAGTGGCAGTACTTTGACTACTGCTAGCTTCTGAATTAGTCTTTGCGGTATTGCTACTGCTTTGCGTGCTTTGGTTGCCACAACCAGTTAAGGCAACGCCCAAACTAGCAATCGCAAGAACTTCCATTAATTTTTTCAATTTTATCCTCCCCAAACGTAAATAAAGACCAGAAAGAATGCTTCCCTCTTCTTTCCAGTCTACCTATTAATCTTCAACTTTTTTAGCGTCGTTCATTGCCTTCATGATAGAAGGATTCTTTGAATGACAATCCTTGATCATTTGGATATCTTCTTCACTTAATTCAACGGTGTATTTATCCATGATCTTCCCTCGCTTTACTTAAAAAATTACACCCTTACTATATCACATCACAGGAGCAGTGTCTGGCTTAATCAGTAAATTAAGATCATTAATTGACATTCAACTGAGATTTGCTAAGATTAACATTGAATTGCATAAACGGGGAGCTTGCAGACAGGCTGAGAGGGGACTATGCGTCTCGACCCAATGAACCTGATTTGGATAATGCCAACGTAGGAAGGATTAATAAAGGACGACCAGGATCAAAGTGATTACTGGTCGCTTTTTACTTTGCACTATCTTAATCAAATCAAACTTAAGGATGGTGGAATTATGCAACGACAGACAACAATTATCGAAAACAGCATGATTTGGTGTGGCGCCGGGATTTCAATTGCCGAAATCCTAACTGGGACTTACTTAGCTCCCCTTGGTTTTACAAAAGGGATCGCCGTAATTATCCTTGGCCACATTATCGGCTGTTTTCTGCTCTTTTTAGCTGGAATTATTGGCGGTCAGCAACGTCTTAGTTCAATGAACGCCGCAAAAATTAGTTTTGGCCAAAATGGCAGTAAGTTTTTTGCCCTATTGAATGTTCTCCAATTGATCGGTTGGACCGGCATCATGATTTATGATGGTGCATTAGCAGCCAATGGGGTCTGGCACCTTAATCAGGCATTATGGGTCATTTTAATCGGCGCCCTGATTATTGGCTGGCTGCTCGTCGGGGTTCGGCACCTTTATTACCTTAACCTTGCGACCATCTCAACATTATTAATTCTAAGCGGTCTCCTATGCGCCGCCATTTTTACCCATCATTCTACCAGTTCACCAACTGGTACATTGTCATGGGCTCAGGGGATGGAGCTAGTTATCGCCATGCCATTATCGTGGTTGCCACTTATTAGTGATTACACCAGTGTTGCTCAACGACCCGTGCCAACTAGCGGGATTAGTGCAGTTGTCTATGGCCTGACTAGTTGTTGGATGGCCTTCATCGGTTTAGGAGCTGCTATCCTTACTCATGACATTAACATCGCCACGATTATTTTACGGGCCGGCTTGGGAATTGCCGGTTTATTTATCATTATTTTTTCCACAATCACAACGACATTTATGGACGCTTATTCTGCTGGTGTTTCTTCAAAAACGATTTTCAATAAATGGTCGGGAACAATGGCCGCAATTGGTGCAACTATTCTAGGAACAATTAGTGCATTAATTTTCCCCATGGATAACTTCAGTAATTTTCTTTACCTTATTGGCTCAGTTTTTGCACCAATGATTGCGATTCAAATTACAGATTACTTCATTTTGAAAGTAGATTATCGTCAACAAAATTGCCAATGGACTAACCTAATTCTCTGGTTGATTGGTTTTATCATTTACCGAATTCTGCTAAATTATTCATTTCCGCTCGGCAGTACCGTTACTACCATCATTGTCATCATCGCAATGACATGGGGCACCTGTCGCGTTATGAAATTAGTTAAAGCAAAATAGTTAAGCTAAATAATTACAGGAAAAGAATATTAAGTTCATTTGTCCTAATAACCGTTTAGGGCAGGTAGACTTTTTATTTTAAATTCAGTTCAAACCCCATATGTTTATTGTCAATTTTGTCATCAGTATAAATCGTTCCGCGTTTTATAAAGCCAATCTCCTGGCCTATTTTTTGAACAGGAATATTTTTGTAATGAGTATCATAACGGAAATTCCTTACTCCCTGCAAATACCCAACCGTAAGTAAATTGGAGAAGATATATTTCCCAAAACCTTGACCATTGTGGGAAGGAAGGACTGCTAATCGATGAATGATTGCATATGGCTCATTTGGTTTTAACCACGATCCATCTTTAATCTCTTCATACGTTTGTTCCGAGGTTAGTTGTAAGGTAGCCGTCCCAACAATTTTTTGATTATCAATTAGCACCCAGTTATAGCCAGCTTTAATATCATTTTCCATCGTTTTCTGGAAAGGATGACCATCTTGCCATTGTGGATTACCCTTTTCTTTTAATTGTGCTCGTGCCTGTTCAATAATTGTCATCACACTTTGAAGATCATCCAAAGTTGCTCGTCGTAAGTAAATTGCCATTATCTTTTCTCCTTAATCATCTCTCACTCCTAATAACAAAATTCTAATATATTAATGTATGGTCATTTTATCACGATTAATTATTAAACTGATGGGGCTTTAGCTAAGTTTAAGTGTTTTGTCACAGCGTTTTCATTTTAAGGAGGGAATCTCATATTTATCCATAATAAAAAGGCCTCCTTTAGAATTGGGAGACCCTTTTATTTAACTTTATATCATCTAATTTGTTCAAACTTAGTCGCTTTATGATCAATTCCTTGACCGGCATTGGCAATCTGATAAGTAAAGTTACCAGACCGCATCTTTTTGCCTAATGCTAGCATATGATTATATTGCCACATTGAGACTTTCCCATCTTGCAGTTTTGAAAGTGTCAACCGATTTCCTTGCGCCTTATAATTCCACTTGCCATCTTTGGCGTTGTCTTGGTAGGCTTGTTGAAAATCGCTAGCACTATTACTTGCTTTGATTGCCGTATCCTTGTCGGGAGTAACAACAACCTGATCCCCACTTGTGGCAAAGGTCATATAAGCATTCTGATTACCTGACACTGATGTATATTCATAAACGTGACCAGGAAGGCGTTTAGCCACTGTCCGACTAGCATAGAGATAAAAGCCGCCAATAACAACCATTACTGCTACTAAAACAGAAATAATAACTTTTGTCTTTTTTTGCATTTTTATCCCCTATTACTCATCGTCAGAAGTGTCGGTGTCGTGGTCACTTGTAGTAGCTTGACTGTTGCTATCTTCATCATCACTGCTGCTTTGACTGCTGTCATCGCTGCTTTCACTTTCGCTACTACTGCTGCTATCGCTATCTTCATCATCCTTATTGCTGCTACTATTGCTGCTATCAGCGTCATCATTAACACTAGCGTAGACATGGATCTCGTTGCCATCTTTTTCAATGTAAACTGTCGTATCCTTCTTGGCTTTTGAACCTAGGGCACTTTCGATTTCACTAAGGATCGCATCATAGTCATTCTTCTTAGCATCCTTTAAGATAGCTGCTGAATCAACATTAAGTTCATCAGCGTCACTACCCCCATCCCCTTCGTCAAAGGACAGTTTGTCATTATTATTGGCATCATTCAAGCCGCTCACAATGTCAGAAGCACTGACTGATGAAGTATGCTTCTGATGCTTAGCAGACTTAGTTGAGCTGGATTGACTAGCACTTTGTTCATTATCATTGTCGTTGTTGTTAAATGAATTTACCGCGCCTGCCTTGTAAATTGTTGTCGAATGATCAGAATTGTCGGAATTATCGTAATTCTTAACAACAGATTGTGGTTGAACGGCAATATTCACTGTTGTTGGGCCATTATTGATTGTAATCTTTGTCTGGGCAACAACATTCGGATTTATGTTGGGATCATAACCAGCAGGAACGCTTCCTTCACGGTTTAAGATAAGAACATCCCCAGCAAAGATTAAATTAGCATTTTGAATGTTGTTATCGTAGCAAAGTTTAGCCACAGAAATTCCAGTTGCGGCTGAGATCCCCGATAAAGTGTCACCTCATTGAATAATGTAACGAGTGCCATTAAGGTTATTGGTATTAATGTGTTGCATCGCCATATTATTAGAAATTTGTTCGGGGGTATTGGCAATCCAATTAGTAATATCCGCTTGCTCTTCTGGTGATCCACTGGCATTATCAGCCTCAGTAGTTACCACAGAGCCAATCATTACTGATCCCGCTAAAACAGCAGTCATAAAAGTAGCTGCTAGTTGCTTCTTACTTAACTTCATAGAATTATCCTCCCTAATAGTATCAAACCTATTAATACAGAAATAATTTTACTGCTATTAGAATAATTCTTCAAATGCAGGTATGACCCTTTCTATTTGGCGCTGGTTTTAATAAGATAGAACGAACCAAAAACGGCAACCAATGCATAGATTGCCCCAACATACCCAATCTGGTTAATTTGAACAAAATTGATACTGATCGATGCTGTCAAGGAACCAATCGATACTCCCACGTTAGTACAAATTGGGTTTAATGAAGAAGCCAGATTCATTGCTTCTGGATATTCCCGATCAGCAATGTTCAGAAACATTACTTGCAGAATTGAACCGGGCATTCCTAGAACAAAACAAATAACACACAATAACAGAATTCCTAACCATGCAACATGGAACATTGCATTCATCAACAACAAACAAATAAGAACAGTACTACTAATAATTGTAAGTTTAGTGATCCCAAAACGATTTGCGATTACGCCGGCACATATATTACCAAGAATAAACGTAATTCCAATAAGTCCTAATAGCCATGTTAAGTTAGTCGTACTAAACCCAAGAACATTGGTAATAATGGGGCGAACATAAGTATAGAAGGTATATTCAGCGGACATTAATGTTACCATTACGATAACCCCAAGAATTATTCGCCGATCCTTAAAAAGTTGAACTTGGTTACTTAACGAAGCATTTTCTTGACGACTGTCCCGTGGTGTCGGCCAATATAAAAAGCCACAAATAATTACTGTTAAAACCGAAATGAGGGCAAAACTATCCCGCCAAGAAAAAGCATTACTAATTGCCGTTCCAACGGGGACCCCTACAATCGTAGCAATACTAAAACCAGTGAAAGTTGAAGCGACCAGCATTGCCCGTTTTTCAATGGGCGCAATCATACTTACAAATACAAGAATCAATGAAATAATTGTCCCCGCGACCGCAGCTGTTACAATCCGCGAAACAAATAGCCAAAATAGGTTAGGCGCAACTGCGGTTAAAGTGTTACCGATTAAAAAGATTAGCATTAGCACCATCAAAACCTTAAAACGATCAAACTTACCTGTCAAAGTGGTAATTAAAGGCGTGCAGATAGCATAAATAATTGCAAAACTAGTAACTAAAAAGCCAACCGTTGATAATGAAGCATGGTAACTTTTGGCAATATCAGAAATAACCCCCACAATCATAAATTCATTACATCCTAATAAAAATGCGGTTAAGACAAAAACAACGGACTGCAAGCGAAATTTAGACATATCTTTAGCTCCTTTCGTATAAATAAAATTAAAGAACAAACAGCAACAGGTTTAACCGAATTATTGGATCAAGCTCAGTTAGAAAAAGATGACCTCGTAGTGTTAGGTCTTTCAACTAGTGAAGTCCATGGCGGAATAATCGGAAAGGACTCTAACATTGAGATTGCCTGGGCGATTGTTTCGACAGTTGTTAATATCTTACGAAAACACCAACTCCATTTAGCAGTCCAAGGTTGCGAGCACCTTAATCGGGCACTTGTTGTCGAACGAAATGTAGCTAAGGAGCGCGGCTTTGAACAAGTTACTGTCTTCCCTTCGCTCCATGCAGGTGGTGCAGGACAAATTGCTGCTTTTGAAAACTTTAACGATTCGATTGAAGTTGAACACATTACTGCTGAAGCCGGCATGGACATCGGTGATACCTCGATTGGCATGCATGTTAAGTTTATCCAAGTTCCAGTTCGCACTTCGATAAAACAAATCGGACTGGCTCATACGACTTATCTCCGCAACCGACCAAAATTGATTGGTGGTGCGCGCGCAAAATACGAATAGGATCCGTTTGACAATAAATAATTTTAATTATGAGGCTGCGAGAAAAGGCACTAGGTCCCGTCAAGTATACAGGTTAAATAGATAAAATTAGTTTAGGCGGCTTGATTGCGGAATTGTTCCGCTGTCAAGCCGTTTCTGCTTGTAT
>SKDY01002184.1_pt1 | contig 10546 bp, 10 predicted proteins | sample 4826591 | NCBI WGS metagenome assembly SKDY01 (sample SAMN11008823, study PRJNA524170) | human gut metagenome | biome: Human fecal sample; material: Feces; isolation source: fecal sample from pouch patient p10, p22 | host: Homo sapiens | place: Israel: Tel-Aviv | collected 2016-06-15
GCACCAAAGCGCTACCGCCGGAAGTGCAGCAGCTGATGCAGTTGAGCATTGAGAATGGCTATCAGCGCTTTATCACCCTGGTGGCTAACGCCCGTAAGAGCACGCCGGAGAAAATCGACCAGATCGCCCAGGGCCACGTCTGGACCGGGGAAGATGCCAAAGCCAACGGCCTGGTCGACAGCCTCGGCGACTTCGACGACGCGGTGGCCAAAGCCGCCGAGCTGGCGAAGCTGAAAACCTGGCACCTCAACTACTATCAGGAAGAGCCGACCTTCTTCTCGATGGTGCTGGACAGCCTGACCGGCTCGGTACGCGCCTCGCTGCCGGCGGCCATTCAGGCCTGGCTGCCTGCGCCGGTCGCCGCGGCGGCCGAGACGGTGAAAGCGGAGAGCGACAAGCTGGCGGCGTTTAACGACCCGCAGAATCGCTATGCCTTCTGCCTGACCTGCGCTAACATCCGTTAATACGCAGCGGCTGCCCCGTCTCCCGGGGCAGCCTTTTTCCCTCTCCTGCCTACACTGCCACAAAGCCCGCGACCGACGCTGTATTTTTTCTTGCGTCTCTTTATACTGCGCCTGTCTACGACCAACCTAAGCGATGCTATGCAAAAAAAATCGATTTACGTTGCCTACACCGGTGGGACCATCGGTATGCAGCGCTCTGAACACGGCTATGTACCCGTTTCCGGCCATCTGCAGCGTCAGCTGGCGCTGATGCCGGAGTTCCATCGTCCGGAGATGCCGGACTTCACGATCCATGAATACCATCCGCTGATGGATTCATCCGATATGACCCCCGAGGACTGGCAGCACATCGCCGACGATATCCGCAGCCATTATGAGGAGTATGATGGCTTTGTGATCCTCCACGGAACCGACACCATGGCGTTTACCGCCTCGGCGCTGTCGTTCATGCTGGAAAACCTTGGCAAGCCGGTTATTGTGACAGGGTCACAAATTCCGCTGGCCGAGCTGCGTTCCGATGGTCAGATTAACCTGCTCAACGCCCTGTACGTCGCCGCCAACTATCCGATTAACGAAGTGGCGCTGTTCTTCAACAATCGACTGTTCCGCGGCAACCGCACCACCAAAGCCCATGCCGACGGCTTCGACGCTTTCGCCTCGCCAAACCTTGCCCCGCTGCTGGAGGCCGGGATCCATATTCGCCGTCTCGGTACTCCGCCGGCGCCGCAGGGTAGCGGAGAGCTTATCGTGCACCCCATCACTCCGCAGCCGATTGGCGTGGTGACGATTTATCCCGGCATCTCCGCCGACGTGGTGCGTAATTTTCTGCGCCAACCGGTGAAAGCGCTGATCCTCCGCTCCTATGGCGTCGGCAATGCCCCACAGAATGGCGAGTTTATTCAGGTGCTGGCGGAAGCCAGCCCGCGCGGTATTGTAGTGGTCAATCTGACGCAGTGCATGTCCGGAAAGGTGAACATGGGCGGCTATGCCACCGGCAACGCCCTCGCCCAGGCGGGGGTCATCAGTGGTTTCGATATGACAGTGGAAGCGACGCTGACCAAGCTACACTATCTGCTTAGCCAGCAGCTGGACGTTGACGCCATTCGCGCGGCGATGCAGCAAAATCTGCGTGGCGAACTCACCCCCGACGAGGCTTAAGGAGGACGTATGGCACATCGAGCGCTGTTACTGGTTGATTTGCAGAACGACTTTTGCGCCGGCGGCGCGCTGGCGGTTCCTGAAGGCGACAGTACCGTCGACGTAGCCAATGCGCTTATCGACTGGAGCCTGGCGCGCGGCGAGCCCATCGTCGCCAGCCAGGACTGGCATCCGGCGGATCACGGCAGTTTCGCCAGCCAGCACCAGGTGGAACCCTACACCGAGGGCGAGCTGGACGGCCTGGCGCAAACTTTCTGGCCGGATCACTGCGTGCAGCACAGCGAAGGCGCGGCGCTGCATCCGCTGCTCAAGCAGCAGGCGATCGCCGCTGTGTTCCACAAAGGGCAAAACCGGATCATCGACAGCTATAGCGCTTTCTTTGACAACGGTCACCGGCAGAAAACCGAACTGGACGGCTGGCTGCGTGGTCAGGGGATCGTGGAGCTGACCGTTCTCGGCCTCGCCACCGATTACTGCGTTAAGTTCACCGTGCTGGATGCCCTGGCGCTGGGCTACGCGGTCAACGTCATCACCGACGGCTGTCGCGGCGTAAATCTGCAGCCACAGGACAGCAGCCAGGCGTTTATGGAGATGGCCGCCGCGGGCGCCACGCTCTATACCCTCGACGACTGGCGGGAAACTCAGGCCTGATCCCTCCCCCCCCGGCGCCCTCGCGCCGGGTCTTCTTCTGCCGCCTCGCTATTGTCCATAAATTGAACTCTCTCGCAGTTTCAACAGGTTATTGCTGCTAGTCTGGCAAGGCTGTTTTTTCGCCACGCCATTTCCGTGGCGTGGTTATTTTTATGTCAAAGAGGAACCACTATGAAACGTTTGCCCTTGCTGGCAGCTTTGCCCTTGCTTTGCGCTTCCGCGCTCTCTGCCCAACCGCTGATGTCCGTCGGCTATTTTAACGGCGGCGGCGACGTCACCGCCGGGCCGGGCGGTGATATCGATAAGCTGGACGTCCGGCAGATCACCCATCTCAACTACTCGTTTGGCCTTATCTATAACGATGAAAAAGACGAGACCAATGCGGCCCTGAAGGATCCTGCTCATCTGCACGAGATCTGGCTGTCGCCGAAGGTGCAGGCGGATCTGCAAAAGCTCCCCGCCCTGCGTAAACAGAATCCGGACCTCAAAGTCCTGCTGTCGGTCGGCGGCTGGGGCGCGCGTGGTTTCTCCGGCGCGGCGGCGACCGCAGAAAGTCGCGCCGTCTTTATTCGTTCCGCGCAGAAAATCATCCAGCAATATGGTCTGGACGGCATTGACCTCGACTGGGAGTTTCCGGTCAACGGCGCCTGGGGACTGGTGGCCAGCCAGCCGGCTGACCGCGACAACTTCACTGCCCTGCTGAAATCGCTGCGTGAGGCAGTCGGTGAGCAACAGCTGGTGACTATCGCCGTGGGCGCCAATGCCGAGAGCCCGAAAAGCTGGGTGGACGTCAAAGCGGTGGCCCCGGTGCTGAACTACATCAACCTGATGACCTACGACATGGCCTACGGCACGCAGTACTTCAACTCGAATCTGTATGACTCCAGCCACTGGCCGACGGTCGCCGCAGCGGATAAATACAGCGCCGATTTTGTGGTCAACAATTACCTGGCCGCCGGGCTTAAACCCAGCCAGATGAACCTCGGGATTGGTTTTTATGGCCGGGTACCGAAACGGGCGGTCGAGCCGGGGATTGACTGGACGAAAGCGGATGCGCAAAACAATCCGGTCACCCAGCCCTATTTTGGGCCACAACAGATCGCGCTGTTTGCCTCGCTGGGCTATGACCTGAGCAAAGACACCTACGTGAAATACAATGATATCGTGGGCAAACTGCTCAACGATCCGCAAAAGCGTTTTACCGAGCACTGGGACGATGAGGCGAAGGTTCCGTGGCTGTCGGTGCAGTCCGCAGAGGGCAAGCCGCTGTTCGCCCTCTCCTATGAGAACCCGCGCTCGGTAGCCATTAAGGCGGACTATATCAAGGCGAAGGGCCTCGCCGGGGCCATGTTCTGGGAATATGGCGCCGATGACCAGAATCAGCTGGCCCGTCAGCTGGCGGAATCGCTGGGGATCAAACACTAATCATGGCTGTTCCGCCGCATCGTCGGCACCAGGAGGCGTGACGCAGGCAGCATCGCCTGCAATGCAGGTATATCGCGCCGCCCGGGATAGGTTATGATGCCTGTTATCCGCTGCGCCAGGGGTTGGCGCAGCTTAACCGTTTGACAGGAGGCAGGGGGCCATGGCCTATATCCCCAAAAATTACGCACGTCTGGAAGTGGGTTACCGCGAAAAGGCGCTCAAGCTTTTTCCCTGGGTGTGCGGACGCTGCTCACGGGAGTTTGTCTACTCCAATCTGCGCGAGCTGACGGTGCACCACATCGATCACGACCACTCCAATAACCCGGAAGATGGCAGCAACTGGGAGATGTTGTGCCTGTACTGTCACGATCACGAACATTCCAAGTACACCGAAGCCGATCAGTATGGCTCCACGGTGGTGGCAGGAGAAGATGCGCAAAAGAGCGTCGGCGAGGCCACCTACAACCCGTTTGCCGATCTGAAAGCGATGATGAACAAAAAGTAAGCGAAGCGGCTGACCGCCGGACGCGGTCATTCGACATGACGCCATCCGGCGCGCGGTTACCCGACGCCGGAACGTCTCACCGCCGGCCGGCGGTTTATTGCAGTTTAACGGTGGCGATCGGCTTCGGCACGATGCCAAAATCCTCTTTCAGCTGCTGTTTGCTCTTCATTACCATCTGCCCGCTGGTGTCGATGGTCATGTGCTGGGCGTCGGTGTTATACCGGGCCTGCCAGAGCATCACCAGCTGCAGGCTATTTTCCTTCTGCTCCGGCGTCAGCGCGACGCCATCCGGCCATTTTCCCAGCTCTACCGCCGTCGCCAGACGCTGATACACTTCCGGCGTCATACTGTCGATAATTTGCTCAATATCCATCTTCCGCTCACCTCCGCCTGGAATAATTTGCTGAATCGTTTCTTCAACCCTTGATTTGCTCGCCATTTTGCTCATCGGTGAAGCTCAGCGATGCCGAGTTGACACAATAGCGCTCGCCGGTCGGCTGCGGACCATCCGGAAACACGTGGCCGAGGTGGGCATCACAGTTTCCGCAACGGATCTCAATGCGCTGCATGCCGTGCGAATTGTCGGTCAGATAGCGAATGGCCTCCGCGCTTACCGGCTCGTAGAAGCTCGGCCAGCCGCAGCCGGAGTCGTATTTAGTCTGGGAGTTAAACAGCGGCGCATCGCACACCAGGCAGTGGTACACGCCATTTTTCTTGTTGTGCAACAGCCGTCCGGTGAAAGGCGGTTCGGTGCCATGATGCTGCGTCACGTAAAACTGCATTTCGCTCAAGCCATTTTTCAGCTCTTCCGGGGTGGGTTTATTCGCCATGGGCTTACATCTCGCTTTGCAATGGACTACTTTCGCTCCAATTCTAACAAAACATTAACAATGAAGCGTACACTTTTGTTCTAAACTTATCCGGTGCCCACAGGCAGCCAGATAATTGTGACTTAAATCACGTTTTTATCTTAAATGCCCTTTAAAATTCCGCGCGCAGCCCCCATATGGAATTGGGCTCAAAGGGAAAGTGAGGCAAATCAATCGCGCAAAGGTCTGCTCAGGATTGATTTGTCGCAATGATTGACACGATTCCGCTTGACGCTGCGTAAGGTTTTTGTAATTTTACAGGCAACCTTTTATTCACTAACAAATAGCTGGTGGAATATATGACTATCAAAGTAGGTATCAACGGTTTTGGCCGTATCGGTCGCATTGTTTTCCGTGCTGCTCAGAAACGTTCTGACATCGAGATCGTTGCAATCAACGACCTGTTAGACGCAGAGTACATGGCTTACATGCTGAAGTATGACTCCACTCACGGTCGTTTCGACGGTACCGTTGAAGTGAAAGACGGTCATCTGGTCGTTAACGGTAAAAAAATCCGTGTTACCGCTGAACGTGACCCGGCTAACCTGAAGTGGGACGAAGTTGGTGTTGACGTTGTTGCTGAAGCAACCGGTATCTTCCTGACCGACGAAACCGCTCGTAAACACATCACCGCTGGCGCGAAAAAAGTCGTTCTGACTGGCCCGTCCAAAGACAACACTCCGATGTTCGTTCGCGGCGCTAACTTCGACGCTTACGCTGGCCAGGACATCGTTTCCAACGCTTCCTGCACCACCAACTGCCTGGCGCCGCTGGCTAAAGTTATCAACGACAACTTCGGTATCGTTGAAGGCCTGATGACCACCGTCCACGCTACCACCGCTACTCAGAAAACCGTTGATGGCCCGTCTCACAAAGACTGGCGCGGCGGCCGCGGCGCAGCTCAAAACATCATCCCGTCCTCTACCGGCGCTGCTAAAGCAGTAGGTAAAGTACTGCCAGAACTGAACGGCAAACTGACCGGTATGGCGTTCCGCGTTCCAACTCCGAACGTATCTGTTGTTGACCTGACCGTTCGTCTGGAAAAAGCAGCGTCCTACGAAGAAATCAAGAAAGCCATCAAAGCCGCTTCTGAAGGCGCTATGAAAGGCGTTCTGGGTTACACCGAAGACGACGTTGTTTCTACCGACTTCAACGGCGAAGTTTGCACTTCCGTGTTCGATGCTAAAGCGGGTATCGCACTGAACGACAACTTCGTGAAACTGGTTTCCTGGTACGACAACGAAACCGGCTACTCCAACAAAGTTCTGGATCTGATTGCCCACATCTCCAAATAAGTTGAGATGAAAAAGTAATCTGTAAGAGCGACTTCGGTCGCTCTTTTTTTTGTCTGCAGAGATAGGATTGCACAATGATAAATAAAATTTTTGCTCTCCCGGTGAATGAAACCATTTCTGCCGTGATCTCCCGTCGCCAGCTGGACGACCTGGAGCTGATTGTCATCGACCATCCGCAGGTGAAAGCCTCTGTGGCGCTGCAGGGGGCGCACCTGCTCTCCTGGAAACCCGCCGGTGAAGAAGAAGTTCTGTGGCTGAGCAACAACACCCCGTTTAAACAGGGCGTCGCCCTGCGCGGCGGCGTGCCGATTTGCTGGCCCTGGTTTGGTCCTTCTGCGCAGCAAGGTCTGCCGTCGCACGGCTTTGCCCGCAATCTGCCATGGACCCTGGAAGGTCATGACGAAGACGACAGCGGCGTCATGTTGACCTTTGCGCTCCAGCACAGCGCTGAAACCATGAAGCTCTGGCCGCACGAGTTCACCCTCTATGCCCGCTTTAAGCTGGGCAAGACCTGTGAAATCGAGCTGGAAGCCCACGGTGAATTCGAGACCACCTCTGCCCTGCACAGCTATTTCAACGTCGGCGATATCGCGGCGGTGAAGGTGAGCGGTCTTGGCGAGCGCTATATCGATAAAGTGAACAATGCCGAAGAAGGCGTTCTGAGCAACGGCGTGCAGACCTTCCCGGACCGCACCGATCGCGTCTATCTCAACGCCGACAGCTGCAGCGTGATCCATGACGACGCGCTAAACCGCACTATCGACGTGGTGCATCATCATCAGCACAATGTGGTGGCCTGGAACCCGGGCCCGGCGCTGTCCGTCAGCATGGGCGATATGCCGGACGATGGCTACAAAACCTTCGTTTGCGTCGAAACCTGCTGCGTAACCCAGCCGCAGAAAGCCAGCGAAGAGACGCCCTCTCGCCTGGCGCAAACCATCAACGTGAAAAAACGCTAATAGCAAAAGCCCCGTTGGTAACGGGGCTTTTGTTTTTCTTTGCCGTGAACGATGGGTTAAACCATATCCAGCCGGGTTTTTCGCTGCGGCGGCGGATAGAGGCGGTCCAGCTGCGCGAGCTCTTCCCCACTAAGGACGATGTCGAGCGCTGCGGCATTCTGCACCACATGCTCAATACTGGCCGCTTTCGGGATCGCCAGCACTCCCGGATGACGAATCACCCAGGCGAGCAGCAGTTGCGCTACCGTAATCCCCCGCGCGTTAGCCATATTAATGATATCGCTATGCTGAAAAAGTCCATCGCGTAAGCGCCCCGCCTGCGCCAGCGGGCAGTAGGCCATCACCGGCAGACTGTGCTGCTGGCACCAGGGCAGGAGATCGTATTCAATGCCCCGCGATGCGAGATGGTAGAGCACCTGGTTGGTTGCACAGTGCTCGCCATCCGCCGTCCGCCAAAGCGCCTGCATATCCTCGATGTCCAGATTAGAGACGCCCCAGCGGCGGATCTTGCCCTCAGCCACCAGCTTCTCCATCGCCTCAACCGTCTCCTGCAGCGGGATATCCCCGCGCCAGTGCAGGAGATACATGTCCAGATAGTCGGTCTGCAGCCGGCGCAGGCTGTTTTCACAGGCGCGGTGCATCGCCGCTTTGCCGGCATGCCAGGGATAGACTTTGGAGACCAGCACTACCCGGTCGCGCAGACCGCGGATCGCCTGGCCCACCACTTCCTCCGCCCCGCCGTCGGCGTACATTTCCGCCGTATCGATCACCGTCAGTCCATGGTCGATGCCCGCCCGCAGTGCAGCCACTTCCTGCTGACGCTGCGCCGCATGTTCGCCCATATACCAGGTGCCCAGCCCGATGGCCGGCACTGCCGCCTGCTCGCCGAAGCGTACTGTTTTTTTCACCATCTTCTCCTCCTTAACCGTATGCACCACCATAAAGCAAAACAGGGCGCAAGGCCCTGTTTTGATGCATGAAGCGCACTGTAAGAATGCACAATCAGAAGGTGTAGGTGATCCCGGTGGAGATCAGACCGCTCCAAGATTTATCCACCATCGGACTGTCGGTAATTTCATCCGACAGACGCGTGTAGCGCGCCACGCCGTAAACGCTCCAGTCACCGAGGAAGCGATAGTTAGCCGACAGTTCCAGATATGGGTTCCAGCTACTGTCCGGGTCATAGCTGTGCATGCCGCTGCGGCGCGACTCGTGCCGGGAGACACCATAGTAGTATTCGTTCTGATTGTCGCTGTTCCACTCCACGCCAATACCCGGCGTCAGCGTCAGGTTACCGTTGGTGTAACGGTACAGCCAGGCGAGATCCCAGTTAATACCGTTGCTGTTATCCAGCGTATCGCCGGCAATCGTCGTGCGCAGGAAGCCATAGGGCGTGTTGTGGACATAAGAAAGACCGGCCATCACGGTCGATTTACGTTTATCCAGTCGACGCATCTGCTCGCTGTCGCTGTCGCCCGGCTTGAAGTACATTGGCGACCAGTAGGCCGTAATCGACAGTTTATCGTTGGTGTCATTCCACAGGTAGTAACCCCCGCCCAGACCGTGGAACCAGAAGTTTTCGCTCTCATAACTAATGACCGGCACCGGATAGACATCCGCATCATATTGCTTATACGGATGCTCAACGACCCCTACGCCAGCCCCAAGAGTGAACTTCCCGTCGGCATGCGCCGCGCTGGCGGACGTCGCTATCAGCACGCCGAGTGCCAGAAGTTTGATTTTAGTCACAATCCATATTCCCGTTGTCAAATAATCAGCCCGTGCAGTGTACCGTCGTAGGTCTCATGCCTCAAATTCTTTACCCGATATGACACAAATCGTTCACTTTGCCACCCTTCTCTTACCATCCGGTGACAGCCCGATGACAACTTTGCGTCCCAACGAATCAAAAAGCGCCATGTTCAGGATGAGTTATTGATATGTCATTGAAATTGATTTTCTGCGCCATGCAAGATTTCTAAATGCATCTACGCTTAAATTTAGAAGGTGTAATTGCCGGGCACATTCACGCTACCCCACCCGCAACCTGGCATAAGGGTTGCTGGATACCAGGAGAGCGATGTTCAGCTTATGTCTTCCGGGGGCCCCCACTATTCATATGAACGGCTCTCAACCTGTGCTAAAAAACGAAAGGACGGCATGCCATGAATATATTCGATCACTATCGCCAGCGCTACGAAGCTGCCAAGGACGAAGAGTTCACACTGCAGGAGTTTCTTACCATCTGCCGGCAAGATCGCAGTGCCTATGCCAATGCGGCAGAACGTCTGTTGATGGCCATTGGTGAACCCGTCATGGTTGATACGGCTCTCGAGCCGCGGCTATCCCGTCTCTTTTCAAACCGGGTTATCGCACGCTATCCGGCATTTGAAGAGTTTTACGGTATGGAAGACGCCATTGAGCAGATCGTTTCCTACCTCAAGCATGCCGCCCAGGGGCTGGAAGAGAAGAAACAGATCCTCTATCTGCTGGGGCCGGTGGGCGGTGGTAAATCGTCGCTGGCTGAACGGCTGAAAGCGCTGATGCAGCGCGTGCCCATCTATGTGCTGAGCGCCAACGGCGAACGCAGTCCGGTCAACGATCACCCGCTGTGCCTGTTCAATCCGCAGGAAGATGCGCAGATCCTCCAGAAAGAGTATGGCATCCCGACCCGCTATCTCGGCACCATTATGTCGCCGTGGGCGGCCAAGCGCCTGCACGAGTTTGGCGGCGATATCACTAAATTCCGCGTGGTTAAAGTCTGGCCATCGATTCTCGAGCAGGTTGCCATCGCCAAAACCGAACCGGGTGATGAAAACAACCAGGATATTTCAGCGCTGGTCGGTAAGGTGGATATCCGTAAGCTGGAACACTATGCGCAGAACGACCCGGACGCCTACGGCTACTCCGGTGCGCTGTGCCGCGCCAACCAGGGGATTATGGAGTTCGTCGAGATGTTTAAAGCGCCGATTAAGGTGCTGCATCCGCTGCTGACCGCCACCCAGGAAGGTAACTATAACGGCACCGAAGGGATCTCCGCCCTGCCGTTTAACGGGATCATCCTTGCTCACTCCAACGAATCGGAATGGGTGACCTTCCGTAATAACAAGAACAATGAGGCCTTCCTCGACCGCGTCTATATCGTCAAGGTGCCTTATTGCCTGCGTATCTCCGAAGAGATCCGCATTTATGAAAAACTGCTCAACAACAGTGAGCTGAC
>SKDY01002193.1_pt1 | contig 10519 bp, 10 predicted proteins | sample 4826591 | NCBI WGS metagenome assembly SKDY01 (sample SAMN11008823, study PRJNA524170) | human gut metagenome | biome: Human fecal sample; material: Feces; isolation source: fecal sample from pouch patient p10, p22 | host: Homo sapiens | place: Israel: Tel-Aviv | collected 2016-06-15
CGATAGTAATTACATCGCCTTCAGCAACGCGATATTGTTTACCACCAGTTTTAATAATTGCGTACATGAGAACACCTCCTTGTTATCGAACTCGCTGAACTCGGTATCCCGACCCGAACTTCGGTCGGGCGTTTAAACCTGCTTCACGCGGATTGCAAAGTTCAGAAAACCGAACTAATACTGATATAGTATATACTATTTACACTATCATGTCAAACCAAAAACTACAGAATTCACCTAGTTTTTAACACTTATATATACAGAGCTTTAAAATTCTCCGATAATTCCAAGGTGCTGTAAGAGTATCTTTGTACCGATGAGAATTAATATACCTCCACCAACTATATCTGCATATTTTCCAACAAATTGGCCCATAAATTTACCTAAGTACACACCAATTAAAGAAATGCCAAAGGTAATAATACCAATCATGGTAGAAGCTTCCCATACATTAATAGGTAAGAACGCAAAGGTCAACCCTACAGCCATCGCATCGAGACTGGTCGCTACGGAGAGCATCACCATCTCCCAGACACCTAAAAATTGCTTATCATCGTCCTCTTCATCATCATCGCTAAGCCCTTCTCGAATCATAGCGATACCTAAATAGCCAAGAAGACCAAAGATAATCCAGTGATCCCAATCAGATATGACATCGATAAATTGACGTCCTATGAGCCAACCGATGAGGGGCATTAGGAACTGAAACAAGCCAAATAGAAAGGCCAAAGTGACCTTCCGACCATTCTCACCTACAGGCATTGTCAGCCCCTTACCAATAGATACGCCAAAAGCATCCATGGCAAGACCAATACTAATTAATACAATTTCAAATATAGACACTATACTCACCTATAAACAAACTACTTACTTATTCGGCTATAGCCATCAAGGAATATCCTTCTCGACTAATTTGTGGATTTACTACAATAGAAATCTTGCGACCTATAGACTCACCTAAATCCTCGACAATAGCCTTTGTTAAATACTGGGCCACCTCCGGATGAACTTCGATTGCTAGATTCGTTTTAATACGTCCTGATTTAAATAACTCGCGGATGCGACGCACAATCTGCATATATACAGTACGACCCGACAACATATAGCCCGTACCACCGCATTGAGGGCATGTATCAAACATCAAGGTTTGCAAGCCTTGGCGAGCTCGCTTTCGCGTCATCTCTACGAGGCCAAGCGAACTAATGCCGCATACAACAGTTTTCATTTTATCTAACTTGGCTTGTGCTCCCAATAGTTTTAACAACTCTTGTTGATGCTCTTTATCTTTCATATCAATAAAATCGATGACGATAATACCACCGATATCACGCAAGCGCAATTGACGACAGATCTCTCTTGCCGCCTCTTTATTGACTGTAAAAGCTAAATCTTCTAGCTTATTAGATTTACCAGTATAATGAGCAGAATTTACATCAAATACGGTAAGAGCCTCCGTATGATCAATACGGATTGACCCTCCAGAAGGAAGATTAATATCGCGAGAGATAAGATCTTCTAATTGCGGTTCAATATGGTTTGCTTTAAAGATAGGTGTGCTATCGCGATGACGTGTTACTTTAATTTGTTGCGATGTAGGGCCATGACCTAAGAGATCCATCAATCGATCTTCACCCATATCGGAATCGACGATGATTTCTTCTACATTGCGATGAGCATAGTCCCGTACGAGGCGGAACCAGAAATCTGCGTCACTATATAAATCAGTACCGCTCTTAGCCACCTTAAAGCGCTTCAACACATGTTGCCATGTACGCCACAAGTAATCCATGTCACGGCCTATTTCATCAGCGTTAGCCTTAGCTGCCGCAGTGCGGATAATAAAACCGCAACCTTCTTGCACGTATGGTGCTGCTAACTCTTGCAATTTTGCACGCAAGGCTTCGTCAGTAATCTTTTTAGAAATATGCATGCCTTCAGAATATGTAAAAGCACCATAAAGCGGCCCGCCAAACTGACGTCAGCAGTTACGCGAGCACCTTTACCAAGCATTTCTTCTTTCACTACTTGAACGAGAATTTGTTGCCCCACAGATAGGCGTGGCAAAATTTTCTGTTCCTTCCCTTGTTGTAAGTTCAAGTACGCATTTTGAGAGCCCCCAATATCAACAAAGGCCGCTTGCATACCATTCAATACATTCTTTACTGTGCCTTTGTACATATGATTTGCCATATGAGACTCATCGGTACGCTCCAAGACAAAGTCCACTAGCTGGCCTTCTTCGTCGATAACAGCCATACGAATTTCTTCGCGCATAACATTGACCAAAATTTTATGCATCCTATCCCTCCCTTCTTTATCAGCTAAATTATAATTAGTAATTAATCTCTAATGGCGTATAGCGACCTTCTTCGTTTTCTACCATAATGGCTTTACGGTGAATTTCGTAATCTGAAGTAATAGGCCAATTATACTGATCTTTACCAAGATTCCACACTTCGCTAGGTTTAATAGTCCCTTGCGGATAAATACCGATGCCCATTGTAAGAGTCACCATGTCATCCTTAATAGAGGCTACGACCGGTTCTTTTACAAACTCTTTTACATCAATGGTACGAGTTTTCTTAGGTGTCACCTTTTCATAAGAAATTTTCGTTGCTTCATTAAAAGCTTTGAGTAACGCATCCCAATCCGCATTTTTATCTGTCACAGGACCTGTAACCTCATAGATAGCAAAGTTACAGATGGCCATCATCTTTTTCACCTTTTCAGGCATTTCTTTACCATCTAGGACCTCAAGACCAGGAGGCGCTACACGATTTAAGCGGTCCATAATAGACTCTAAACTATCATCTTCGAGCACATCCATATCGATATATTCAGCTGCTGCCGTTACGCCTAAAGCAAGTGCAGAGGAAAAGCTAATTTTCATATGCGGGTTAAAGCCTTCAGAATATGCCATTTTAATTTCTGCTCGACGTATCATACGCTCTACAGCTTGAGCATAATCAAGGTGTGACAGGAATCGTAATTCTTCGCCCTTATTTAAGGCCAAACGTAACTTTTTCAACTCTGCCACCCTCCTTATAGTCAATAATAGCTGTATTGAGCTCTGGGCATACATTACAGCCCTTACATGGAGCTCGACGACAATCGCCTGTAAGATTAGCTGCTACCGCTTGCTCCCACTCACGCTTTAAGAAAGCTTTACTTACAGTACAATCTAAATGATCCCAAGGCAATGGCTCATCGAAATCTCGTGTACGACGTGCAAAATACGCAGGATCCAATCCGCAGTCAGCGAATGCTTTCAACCAAGCTTCATAGTTAAAGAACTCAGTCCAACCATCAAATTTACAACCAGCCTTCCAAGCCTCTACGAGAACTTTAGATAGTCTACGATCTCCGCGAGCAAAAGCGGCTTCCATGTAGCCAGTATAACCATCATGATAGTGATAAGAAATGTTACGATTATTGATGAGAGACTTCAAGTAACGTTGTTTACGATGAATCTCCTCCACATCTTCTTGACCATACCATTGATATGGAGAATGTGTTTTTGGTACGAAGAAGGATACGCTCACCGTTACAGAACCATTACGTTTGCCTGTAATATCACGGTGCAAGTCAAGCACCTTGTACGCAAGATCTGCAATACCAGCCAAATCTTCGTCTGTTTCTGTAGGAAGCCCCATCATAAAATACAATTTAACCGTGTTCCATCCTGATTTGAAGGCATTAGTACATGCGGCCAACAAATCTTCTTCACTAACGCCCTTATTGATAACGTCGCGCATCCGTTGCGTACCTGCTTCAGGCGCAAAGGTAAGACCACTCTTGCGCACTTGCTGTACCTTTTTCGCAATATCGATAGAGAAGCTATCAATACGCAATGACGGTAAGCTAACGCTAACTTGTTTATCTTTAAACTCTTCCATGAGCATATCTACGAGTTCAGGCAATTTAGAATAGTCCGCAGAGCTCAAACTCATCAAGGATATTTCATTGTACCCCGTATTGGCAATTGTATCTTTAGCAATCTGTAACAAACGTTCTGGCGTCTTTTCACGAACCGGACGATAGAGCATACCGGCCTGGCAGAAACGACAACCACGCGTACAGCCACGGAATAACTCCAATACAGCGCGGTCATGCACTATATCAAGGAACGGTACAACAGGCTTTGTTGGATAGAATACATTCTCTACATCCTCTATAATACGTTTCTCAACGGTTGCAGGTACGTCTTCGAAACGCGGCGTAATCGATTTAAAATCGCCTTGTTCGGTGTATTCTACATCGTATAAAGCCGGGCAATATGTGCCAGGAATTTGGGCTACTTTACGCAAAAAGCCTTCTTTGCCACCTGGGAAGCCTTTGGCTTTTTCTGCTTTAAATAAGTCGATGAATTCATCGCCCCACTCTTCGGATTCACCGAGGGATACGATATCAAAGAAATCTGCAATAGGCTCAACGTTATACGCACAAGGACCACCGCACACTAGCAATGGAAAATCTAAATCACGATCCTTAGCATACATAGGAATGCCTGCTAAATCGAGCATATTTAAAATGTTAGTAAAGCTCATTTCATATTGAAGCGTAAATGCTAACACATCAAAGTCTTTAATAGGCGTACGTGTCTCTAAGGAAAACAATGGAATATTACGCTTGCGCATTTCCTCTTCCATATCATGCCACGGTGCAAATACTCGCTCTGCTACCGCATCTTCACGCCTGTTTACGAGACCATACAAAATCTTGATACCCAAATGACTCATGGCCACTTCGTACACATCGGGAAACCCTAAAGCCATAGTTACATCAACAGTACTGTGATCCTTCACGATACTATTGTATTCGCCGCCCGTGTAGCGAGCAGGCTTTTGGACATGTTGTAACCATGACGTATCTAATTGAATCATACATCCTCCGTCTTTAATGAAAGACTTCTTTCACAATCAATCCTATGAAAGGATATTAAAATATATATTTTGTCCGCTGTCTAGCAATATTTAATAAAATGCCAATGCTCAGCATATTAGTTGTTAGCGCACTAACACCATAGCTAAGGAATGGCAACGGAATCCCCGTTACAGGCATGATACCAATCGTCATGCCTACGTTTACGAGCACTTCAAAGGCAAACATCGTACCAATACCCGTTGCTAATAACATACCGAAATTATCATTGCAGGTATATGCTACTTGAATGCTGCGATAAATAAGCATAAACAATAATAGCAATACTACAATGCATCCTACAAAGCCAAATTCTTCGCCGATTACAGAAAAGATAAAGTCCGTATGATTTTCTGGTAAAAAGTTCAACTGACTTTGAGTACCATTAAAGATACCTTTACCAAAAATCATACCCGACCCGATGGCAATCTTAGATTGAATAATATGATAGCCAGAACCGAAGGGATCAATATCTGGATTTAAAAATACTAGAATACGTTGCTTTTGGTATTCTTTCAGTACAAACCAGCCCAAAGGCATCAAGAGTAAAGTCACGCTCGCAATGATTTTTATAAGCTTAGTTTTGATACCAGATATAAAGAGCATCCCTACAAATATAGCAATATATACGAGGGATGTCCCCAAGTCAGGTTGTAAGAATACGAGAAGGATAGGAATCCCTACATATAACACTGGCATCAATAGGGATTTAAAAGTATCTAACTTGCCAATGCGCGGTTCTAACATTTTAGCCATACAGATAATCATCAATAGTTTAGAAAACTCTGAAGGCTGGATAGTAATTGGCCCCAGTTGAATCCAACGCTGTGCACCTAGTGCGGAGGTACCAACTACCATAACTGCAATTAACATAAGCATGGTAATCACATAAATCATATTCCCCCACCCTTTAAGGCGATGGTAATCTAGAAATTGCATGCCTATAACGACAGCTATATTTGCTAAAAAGAATACGAGTTGTTTTACCACTAAACTACCAAAACCGATAGCTTCATGATTCACATGGGTAGCACTACCAATAGCTGTAAGACCAATTCCGACAAGTAATATAGTACATATGATGATAGTCCAATCGCTATCTGTCCATATTTTACGCCACATCATATCACCTATTTCAACTTGCTACGGCGCCACAAGCTTTGTTTCCCTTGCACCAATAAGCGTTGCGTGGTCCAACCGCCACGATTAATGTAATGAACATTGTTAGAATCCTCAAAAATAGACTCACCTACTGTTGCAAGACTTGGTGTACTATCTTGCTCCTTCGATGTTTTTTTCTTAGTTACATAAGCATCGAAGTGCTTTTGTACATCGTAGTCTTCCCAACAATCACCGGTAGTTACATAATCAACAAGAGGTGCTAACATAGCTTTTAGTTCACTAGAAACAAATTCTAACAAACGACCATCTTGTGTATAGGTCAAAATATCCTCATCATAAGGAATTATAGCCCCTACATATTCAGCGCGAAGGACTTCTAACATATCATATAAATGGATATCCTCTCCATCGATAGGTACTGCATTAAAAGCAATAGCATAATCACGAATATTATGTTCTTGACATACTTGAATCATGCGTGCCCCATTACGCAAGGATACCCATGAAGGATGCGTCACCACGATGCAGCGATTTACTAATTCTAAAATAGACTCTATGCCCTTACCGATACCAGCAGGAGCATCAATTAAAATATAGTCATATGTCTCAGAGAGGCGACGGACTAATTTTTTATATTTTTTACGACATATATCTTCCCAACGAGCACTTTGGCTAGCTGGTAGGAAATCTAAGTTTTCAGCAATTGATACGATGGCATCATCCATATAGTCTTTATCTTCGCTCGCATCTAATGCGTCGTAAATAATTTCATTTGCCACTCCTAACACAAGGTCTAAATCGCGCAATCCAAAATCTCCATCACAGAGCAATACGCGATGCCCTGCATTGCTTAAGGCTGAACCCAAGCAAGCGGTAATCGTAGTCTTACCTACGCCCCCCTTACCGGATACAACGCCGATTATCTCGCCCATACTAATCCTTTCTTGGTTGTCCACTAGTTACCGCATTCTGAGGTTTTTGCCCTTTATTAATACTTGTCCCCGTAGCAGTTTCCTTATTACCCTTACTATTTGTATCATTAGATTTCTTATTCACTGGTACATTGAAGTACGCAGCCAATATATCTCTTACGATAGGCCCTGCAGAGCCCGCACCAAAGCTACCTTGCTCAACAAGTGCAACCACTACAATTTGTGGCTTATCATATGGTGCATAGGCTACAAACCAGCCGTGATCTCTGCCATGTGCATTCTCTGAAGTACCTGTTTTACCAGCTACATCAATAGGGAATCCTTTAAACAACTCCCCTGCTGTACCACCTTCATTAGTAACGTCACGCAAGCCTTCGCGAACGAGATCCATAATATTTTTTGGTACAGGTAAGATACCGAGCTTGTCTGGGCCAAAGATTTCTTTTGGCGTGCCATCCTTATTATCAATACGGCTCACCACATATGGGCGGTATTTAATGCCACCATTTGCTACTTCACTGAGCATAACAGCCATTTGTAATGGTGTCACCAAAGTAAAAGACTGACCTATGGCCGCATCAAAGGTTTCACCTAAATACCAATCTTCATCATACACTTTGCGTTTATAAGCAGGACTTGCCATATTACCAGAGGCCTCACCAACAAGATTGATGCCTGTCTTTTCGCCAATGCCAAAGTAGCCAGCATATTTTACAAGTCCTTCTATGCCAACGCGATTGCCCATTTCATAGAAGTAAACATTATCTGATTTTGCAAGAGCTTTATTAAAGTTAAGCCACCCTAATGCTTCACCTTCTGCATTTCGTTTATCGATAAGCCAATGTTTACCACTATCAAAAATCATTTCTTCAGGGGTAACCTTTTTAAGATCTAAAGCCGCCGTACCTGTAATAATCTTGAACGGAGAACCTGGTGGATATTCACCAGAAATAACCTTATTATCAAATGGATGATTCTTATCGTTATTCAATTGATTCCACTGTGCCGTTGTAATCCCTTTCGCAAACCAGTTAGGATTAAACTCAGGGGCGCTGACCATGGCCAAAATGGCACCCGTATTTGGATCCATTGCTACTACAGCAGCTCCTTGAGCTGGAATGCCTTGGGCACGCAACTGTTCTAATTGGTTCTTAACAGCTTCTTCAGCAGCCTTTTGTAGATTTGCATCTATTGTCAAATGGATATTAGATCCAGGCACTGTATGCTTTCTATCTACCTCCGCAACCGGTCGGCCTGTAGCATCAACCTCTACCTGTTTACCACCATCAGTACCACGCAAGATGGAATCATATAGTTTTTCAAGACCAGAACGGCCTAAAATAGTACCACCACTAATAAGGGTATTTGGATCTTGCTGTTTTAGCTCTTCTAATTCTTCTTCGCTCACTTCACCCACATACCCAAAGAGCTGAGAAGCCATCGTTTCATATGGATAATAGCGAAGTGGTTCTACATCTATGGTAACACCTGGTAATTCATGACGATGCTCTTCGATGCTTGTAACTACATCCATAGAAATATCATTAGCAATACGAATTGGCTCATAACCATATTTATGATCATTTACCTTTTTTGTAATATCTTCTGGTTTAATTTTCAGCAAAGTTGCCAACTTAGCAACTTCACCTTCGTCTAGAGCCTTCCCCGTAGGCAAAATGGAGATAGTGTATGCCGGTCTAGAACCTACTAAGATCTGACCATTTCGATCGTACATAATACCACGAGCAGCTGTCATGGATACCATGCGCAAACGGTTGCCTTCTGCCTTAGCTTGGTAATAACCACCAGACAAGATTTGCAACGACATCAGGCGTAATGCCAAGACTATAAATATGCCGGCTACAATGTAAAAGAGTACATCAAAGCGATTCGTTTTTCTTCGTTTATAGAGGCCTTCAAGCACTCTTTCACCCCCTTAATCCTTACCAAATATAACCTTGTTGTTCATCATCTTTACGCCATAACAAACCATGCACAATAGCGCCTAACAAGCCATTCCAGAACATCACGGGTAATACCATATGCCACAAGTATAGTCCAAAGTGCAAATCGCCACCACTAGCTAATATCATAAAGCTACGAATAACGCCATCTAGTAGCGTACAAATAGCTACTATACCGCTAGACCAATACCAGCGTTCTTCATAGATACGATGCTTTACGGCAGATAGTAGGTATACCACAATTACGTAAGGGAATAGATGGAGCCCAAAAAAGTTAGATATCAATACATCATGTACGATACCCCCAACAACAGCGGATATCAGCCCCATACGACGACCTTTAAATAAAGTAATCATAACAATTATCGTCAAAATTAAGTTTGGTAACCAATTTGTATGGAAAATAGTAGGCAATAATTGCGCTTGTATAAAATATATTAAAAATCCAGAGAGAGCTAAAGCTAGACGCATCATTGTTTAACGGCCCCCTTTGCACCCTCTACTTGATCTCGTTGTGTTTGAGGCACAAGTTTAGGTTCAAGTTCTGGTTTTTGTGGTGCACTTAGAGAAGACGAGGTAAGCACAAAAACTTCTTCTAAACGATGAAAATCTACACTCGGTGTGACTACCGCATTTTTAACAAATCCTTCCGAATCATTTTCGATTGATTGCACGTTGCCAACAGGTAAACCTTTCGGATAAATGCCTCCATATCCAGAGGTAATCAACTTATCACCTACCAATACATCACCATCGCGAGCAATATTTACCATAGATGGTGTACGAGGTGTATTGCCATTACCTTTTACAACGCCAGACAAACGAGATTCAGGTCGTTGTACAAGGATACCTATTGCGCTACGCGGATCAAGAATGGTCTGAACGCGAGCAGAATGCGGATATACATCTGTAATAAAACCAACGACACCACTAGGTACAACAACAGCCATATTAACTGCCATACCTTCTTCACTCCCTTTATCAATGGTGAAAGTATTTGTCCAAGTACCGTAATCCTTTGTAATGATACCTGCTAAGGTCATGGAGAATTCTGAATGGTTACTCTTATAGTTTAAAAGCTGACGAAGGCGAATATTCTCTGCCACTACTTCATCGTAGTTAACTACCTTTTGTTCCAATGTAGCTTTACGAGATGCTTCCTCTTCGCGTTCGATAGTAGAGAAAATAGCATTATTAAGTACTGTAAAGCTAGTTTGGACGCCCTCTAATAAACGAGCTGACCCATAAGAGAAAGGCGTTGTAATTCCTTCAAGGGTAACCGTAACAAAGGGAATACTAGTCCGTTGCTTCCACGCAAAGCCGAGCAATGCCATTAGGATACACCCAATGACAACGATGATAATTAACTTTTTATCTGACTGTATCATGCTAGTCTCGGCCCTTTCTATTCTTAGAATTTACAATAAAACGCGATAAACTCACCAAATCAGATGAGGCCCCATTAAGACCTACCACAACTTTTGTTTCAGGTGCTTCAGGAACGTGAACAGGTACACCTACTTCAGTACCAATCCGATCCGCTAAGCCAGATAGTCTTGCCGTACCGCCAGTAAGCCATAT
>SKDY01002195.1_pt1 | contig 10517 bp, 7 predicted proteins | sample 4826591 | NCBI WGS metagenome assembly SKDY01 (sample SAMN11008823, study PRJNA524170) | human gut metagenome | biome: Human fecal sample; material: Feces; isolation source: fecal sample from pouch patient p10, p22 | host: Homo sapiens | place: Israel: Tel-Aviv | collected 2016-06-15
ACAATATAATAAAGCATATCGAGCATTATCCGAAGTTGCCTAAGGGATGGAGCATTACTTCTATGCAGGAAGTGTGTGGTTTGTTTGATGGAGAAAGGCAAGAAGATAGGTTGCTGACCAGCTTAGACGCAAAGTTTTTAAGAGGGTTTTCTGATGGGAAAGTTATAAAAGCTGGCAGATATGTTCCTGCCAACACATATATGATATTAGTTGATGGAGAGAACTCGGGAGAAGTGTTCCAAACTTCAACTGAGGGCTATCAAGGTAGTACTTTCAAGCAGCTAAATATCAATGAAAATATGAATGAAAAGTTTGTCTTAGACATCATCAATTTGCATAGAAAGTCTTTGAGAGAGAATAAAGTAGGCTCTGCTATTCCACACTTGAACAAAAAACTGTTTAAGGCGATCCCTGTGCCGATACCGCCTTATGCAGAACAAGAAAGAATTATTGATGCAATAAATGCTGCGTATGCATTGCTTACTGTAATTGAGGAGAACTTATAAACTCTCCTCAATTACATCTAAAACCTCAAAGAGTAGACGCACTTTCCCTATAATCCGCTTCTGTTCTTCTTGTGGAGGAATAGGTATTTCCAACTTTGAATATTCTGAAATCCAATATCGTTTATGCGTGTCACCGACAAGTCTTGTTATGCTCATAAACAATGATACATATTCCACTTCGACGCCATAATGCACTTGTAATATTTTCATTGCAGACGATTTAACCTTAAAAGGGAAATCCACCAATCGAGAGTCAGTTGTAAAATCGTCGAAGATAATACAAGGTAGTCTGTTATAGATTCCTTCCGTCTCTTTCGTATGCCCAATAATAAATGATTTCCCTGCCGTTAGAACAGGAATAGGATAAGCATCACTATATGCAGTTGATTGTACAATATATGCTGTTGGCTGTTCATATTTTACAACGTCTCCAAGCCTGCATATGCTCCATCCCTTAGGCAACTTCGGATAATGCTCGATATGCTTTATTATATTGTTACTTTATTCATTATAAATCAATGTAATATGGTAACAACATTTCAAAAACATCTTGCCAAAACAAATTTGGCAAAAAACACCATCGCTTCTTACGTGTGGACGGTGAACTATTTTCTTAATCACTACAAAGAAGTGAACAAGAAGAACCTATTGGCTTACAAAGGGTATTTAGTAGAAAACTTCAAGCCACAGACAGTGAACCTGCGCTTGCAGGGAATGAACAAATATTTGGAGTTTACGAAACAGGAGAAACTCAAAGTGAAGTTTGTCAAGGTGCAACAAAAGAATTTCTTGGAGAACGTAATCAGTAATGCAGATTACAAGTTTCTGAAGACGAAGCTGAAAGCGGATGGTTATGATGAATGGTACTTCGTCGTTTGGTTTATGGCTGCAACAGGTGCCCGTGTCAGTGAACTTCTGCATATCAAAGCAGAGCATGTAAAAGTGGGATACCTTGATTTATACAGTAAAGGCGGGAAGATTAGGCGGCTGTATATTCCCAAGAGCTTGCGAGCGGAAGCAAGCAAGTGGATTAATGAAAAAGGTTTAACTTCTGGGTACATCTTTCTCAATCGTTTTGGACAACGCATAACGACACGTGGTATAGCCCAGCAACTTAAACATTTTGCGGAGAAATATGGCTTAAATCGTGATGTGGTCTATCCACACTCCTTCCGCCATCGTTTTGCAAAGAACTTCCTCGACCGCTTTAATGACCTTGCCCTATTAGCCGACCTTATGGGGCATGAAAGTATAGAAACAACACGAATCTATCTACGCAGGACAGCAAGTGAACAACAAAAGATTGTGGATAAAGTAGTGAATTGGTGAAACAATGGCATATTTTTTGCTTCAATACAAATGAAACTTGTTGGAGATTATATTTGACAAATCATGTTTCAGAAAGGAGGTGTAAAAAATGGGAAAGAATCAGCATGTAGTTCCACATAATGGACGATGGGGGATAAAAGGAGAAGGTAACACTAAACTAACTTCAACTTTTGAAACTCAGGTTGAAGCTATTGCTAAAGCTCGTGAAATCTCAAGAAATCAACAGTCTGAGCTATTTATTCATGGTGCCGATGGACGTATTAGAGAACGGGATTCACATGGTAATGACCCATGCCCACCTCGTGGGTAATGGAATTCTTTTAGGATGTGCCAGAGAGATGAATGTCTCTCTGGCTATTTTACTCTTCCAATTGTTTGTCTACTATATTGATCAGACTAAACAAATCCTCAATTTTACACACTATACGCTTTTGTTCAGAAAGAGGTGGCAGAGGGAAACTGATATTTTCAATTATTGCCTTTCCTATACGTTGTTGCCCTACAACACCATTAAAAGTTCCAACACATTGATTGATAAAATTATTTGTTTTAAAGAAGTATAGAGCATAAAAAACATCTATACCTAATGACCTAAAGATATGCAATTCTGTAGTTCCTGCTCCCAACCCATTAGGAAGAGAACTAAATACAACTGATTTCCTGTTCTCCAGACAGGGAGAAATCTTGGCAACAGCTATATCGCCATTTTGAAAGTGTGTAAAACCAGACTTTATGCTTCTCCATTTCCTCTTGTCATAGGTAAATAAATTCCTATACCCATCACTAATATTTGCCATAGGAACAAATGCTACATCCAGATTATCGTCTGCTTGTGTTTTGGGGTTAATTTCAAATACATTCTTTATCTTAGTAAAGGTCCAATTTGGAGGTAACTTCCCATTATGCTCGTTATCACAAGTAATTTCAGCCTTGGGATTGATGCGCTTGAGCAGTTCCGATGCTGGCTCGTCATTAGTGTCTTGTGGCACGAGCTTGCCGTGAATGGCAAGGTCAAGTATCTTGCTCTTTGTCTGCTTGATGGCTATTTGTAAGTCCGACTTTCCTTGCTCAACCGTATCAATTAAAGTAAACCATCGTTCAATTTCAGCTACAATGCGTTGTTGTTCTGCAAAAGGGGGGAGGGGAATATAGAAATTCTTTAGAATATCGAAAGGTGGAATATTCTTGATGGCAGTCCCCTTACTCTCTTTTGCTGCTTCACTTTTAAGCATGAAATCAAAGTAGAGTAAATAAAAATCAGAAATGGACTTATCAAAAAGTCTAATGAGCATAAGAGCTTGGTTAATAATACCCTCCCTCAGATTTAGTGGTAATACATAGGTTTCTCCTATTGTCCCTGCACAACTGACAATTATGTCTTCTGATTGAACAGTAAAACCCTTGAGTTCTTCATACTTGTCTTTGTCAATAAAATAGTGCCCTAACGTAGCATCTTTGCTTATGGCATTTTTTTGTTCATAAACTTTATAAGCATCTGGTGAGTCCGGTACGAACATGGATTTCGTGAGACTGCTACCAAATGGCCCCTTCTTATAAAAAGCCAAGTCGTCTAATTTGCACCACTCCCACCCCTCGGGTACTTCAAACGGCACGTCCTGCGGATAATGGGGCGTATCAGAAGTTTTGGCAGTTTTTCGGCTACGCTTAATCTTCCCTTCTTTTATCAAGCGTTCTTTTTCTGCACGGATGCGCTCAAGCAAAACAGATGCAGGCTCATCGTTTGGGTCTTGAGGTACAAGTTTGCCATGAATAGCAAGGTCTAATATCTTTTGTCTTAACTTCTTTGTGTCCATTATCTACCAAATTAATCATTTGTATTGTTTTGCTCTTCCAGAAAAAGGTTGCAATATTCATTGAGTTTTTCTTGCATACGCTCTTGCGGAATAAGAATACGTTTGTATTCTGTTATCAAAGTTGGGCTCATACTGCGACTCATAGCGTATTCTACCACCATTTTATCAACATCAGGACATAATAGAATACCAATAGAAGGGTTTTCGTTGCTTCGCTTTACATCACGATCAAGGGCTTCGAGATAAAATTCCAACTGCCCGAGATCACGAGGATGAAACTTTGTCTTTTTCAGTTCTACCGCAACAAGTGCTTGTAACCCACGATGGAAGAACAATAAGTCGGCTTTGAAAGTTGATGCACCCACATTGAGGTTATACTCTTGATCCATAAAGATAAAATCTTTACCCAACTCAAGAATAAATTGCTTCATGTGTTCTATCAATCCTTTCTTGAGCTTTGCTTCACTATGTTTTTGAGGTAACCCAAGGAAATCAACAAACAAAGTGTCCTTAAATACAACAGGAGCATTAGGATAATTCTGTAATAAGCCTTTCGACATATTCTTTTTATCGCCTAACAATGTTGTGTAGGTCTGGTTGGTAATGCTACGCTGAAGCTCTCTTTTTACCAAATGTTCTTTATGAGCATACAAAATATAGAATAGTCGTTCTTCGCTGCTTTTACAACGACATAATATCTCTATATGGTTTGTTAATGTGGTCAGTGTAAGCAACTTTGGGAATTGTCCAATTCTTGGCTGGACAATTTCCATAGGCAAGTCGGTAGTCCCACGGTTTTCTTTTACTATAGCCTTTTCATTAATTTGTGCAATTTTTGGCTGCACAAATTCTTTGGATAGGTATTGTGATGCTATGGATAAGAAGCTTTCGGAAGAATACTCTTCGTAGAACTGCACCATATTATACACACTTCGTCTGCTATATCCTTTCAACTTTGGTTGTTTGGTACGGATATATTCAGAAAGTTGAGTAACAACTTTGCTACCCCATTCTTCAGTTTTTAATTTATTGGAAACATAACCGCCCACATTCCAAGCCATAAGCAGCATTTCTTCATTCACTGCCCTTGAAGCACGACCCTGATGCTGCAAAATGATGTTGATTACCTCATCAAACTGCTGCTCTTGACTCAATATCACATTACTATCCATTCCGTTTACTCTTTAATTCCATCCATTAACTTCTGCAATTCAGCTACGGCCTTACTGATGTTACTGGCTTGAGTTGTGATATTTGTCATTAACTCATCTAATGTAAATTGTTCTTCCTCTCCACCTGCCTTAATCCATGTGATATCAAGACTTGTTTTGTCGCGAGCTATAATGTCCTCTATCGCATATTTGCGCCATCTACCATCACGAGCTGTATCTTTATTATAGGTTTCGACACGAGGATTAGCAGTATAGCAGACTACAAAATCATCAAGATGATGACGCTGTAACTTATTAGTTGCCAATGTATGCTTTACATCCGTGCGATAATCATAGAACCAAATATTCTTTGTCGATTGCCCCTTTACAAAAAATAACACATTGGCTTTAACGCCTTGCGCATAGAAAATACCAGTGGGCAAACGCAAGATGGTGTGCAGGTTGAAGTCGCTCAATAGCTTCTTACGGATAGTTTCGCCTGCACCGCTCTCAAACAGAACATTATCAGGAAGTACTACGGCTGCCCGCCCACCAGCTTTCAGCATCAGCATTATGTGTTGCAAGAAATTGAGCTGATTATTTTTAGTCTCTACATAGAAATCGGGACGATTGATATCTACTGAGCCTGCAGGACGAGTCCCAAAAGGAGGATTGGCAAGAATTACATCTACCAATGTGTCCGGCTCTTTCTCCAAACTATCTTCGCACGCTATAGGACTACGGTCAGTACCAATGCCATGTAAATACAGGTTCATTGAAGCCAAGGTAACAACTAACGGAGTGTTGTCGACACCATGCAATGCCTTGTTATTCAAGAAGTCACGTTTGTCCTTATCTTGTGATTGTTGTTTCATACAATCGTATGCGGCCAGCAGGAATCCGCCTGTACCACAAGCTGGATCACACACCGTTTCGCCAATCTTAGGTTGCACACAATCAACGATTGCTTGAATAAGAGGACGAGGAGTGAAATATTGTCCTGCACCACTCTTTTTGTCTTGACCATTCTTTTCCAAGATACCCTCGTAAATAGTACCTTTCACGTCACCATCCATTACAAGCCACTGCTCTTCGTCTATCATTGAAATAACCTTCTTAAGATAAACAGGTTTATCAATCTTGTTCTGTGCCTTTGTGAAAATAGTACCGATAAGATTGTCTTGCTCACTGAGTATTTTCAGCGTCTTCTCATATTGCTCTATCAAGTCTAAGCCATCAAGCTCTATCAGATTACTCCAGCGATAGCCTTCAGGGATAGAAGATGTTTCCTCAAACAATTTCTCATTCTCTGCATCCATCTTGAGGAAAAGAAGATAAGTGAGCTGAGTAACATAGTCGGTGTATCCAACACCCTGTCCTGAGAGTGTGGTTGCTAAATTCCAAACCTTTTTGGTAAGAGCCTGTTCTGTTGATATATTTGTTGCCATTTGTTAAGCTATTTTTCTGTAAATGATAAATTGTGATAATGAAGACAAAGCTTCATTTGCTATATTTTTTCCACCAAAGGCACGGATAAGTTGTGCCGCCTGCGTCTTGTCATTGTCTTTAATCTCTGTAATTGTACAATAACCATTCGATGCAATGTAGCTAAACACCTGTTGCATTACTCCTATCTGTTCTTCTGTGAGGGGGCGTTGATTTTGTCCACACCAAAGATTAAACCTTTGGCTGGCAGATGGATATAAACTTTCGAGCCTTTCTATCTGATGAAAAGCATAACGCACTAACTGGATAATGTTTGTAAGGGCCTCTTTTTCCTCTTTTGTAGAACTATGTTTTACCATTTGGGGATTGATGATAGCGTAGGAGTTCCATAGCAATGAAGTATTGAACTTACTACTTGCAAACTTCAATTTATTCTCCAAGTCCTTCAGCATGGTGTATGTGAGTGGCTCACCTTGATTGTTGTAGATGATGCGCAATGCTTCTATTTCGTCTTTATGTTCCTCACAATAGGCTTCAAAAGCCGAAGTGGTGGTTTGGGCTTCTTCTTGTGAGAATCCCTTTGATATAAGCGTGTCCTCGCCTGGCATCAAAGTTTCTATAAAACCTGCATTGAGTATCAATAAGAACTCACGTGCATCGGGATAATTGGCAATATTGCACACTAATGCCTTACGATCTGTATTCGGCTCATTCACATTGATATACTCTGGTAAGAATCCTTGTTCGAGCGCATCAAAGATATTGGATGCAATATCCATCATACTGATATGTGCAAGACTGATAAACTTCTCACGGTCTTTTTCTTCACATTTATGACTTATACGAGATAGGCGACTTGCTAATAAACGCAGATAATCATCACTTACGTTACCATGCGTTATTTTCTCTAAGAGTTCCTTTAGGGACATTAGTTTGGTGGTTGCACCGTCAGAAGGGGTGGTAATAGACTTTTCATGTTCTGTCACGCCAACAGCATCAACCAAGTAGAAACAATCCTTACTATACGCATTAGGAGTAACGTTACGGAGTTGTTCGTCACCAATAGTACGCACGCCTCGCCCCTTCATCTGAATATATAAAGGCTCTGATGCCACATCACGCATGAACATCACCACTTCAAGAGGTTTAATGTCTGTACCTGTCGCCACCAATGTGCAAGTTACGGCAATACGGAAGTCTTTATCGTTGCGGAACTGACGTATCAACTCATTGCTATCACCTGCTGAATAGGTAATTTTCTGTACGAAACGATTATCATTATGTCCAAACACCTCTCTAGCTATCTGCACAATGTTAGTGGCATGATTTTCATTAAGCGCGAAAATCAGTGTCTTGGGCAGATAATCCATATTAGCTTCACGCTGCGGGTCGGTAAACATTTCTGTATATACTGCATCACGATAGGTTTCTAATATCAATTTTATCTGTGCAGGATTAACAATACTACGATTGAGTTCCTCACGAGTATAATTTTTTGTTTCTTGATTGTTTACCGTTTCAACTTGTCCTGTATGGCACGTTTCTCTTTTTACCTTCTCACCTTCGAGAATGGCACCTCCATTTTCTGTTGCCTGTGTTTTGATACGATAAACACGGCAATCAACATTTACACCATCAATGATAGACTTCTCTAACGTATAGTTTACTATGATATTATTATTGAAGAAAGCCTTCGTTTCAGGGACAGGTGTTGCTGTTAACCCTATCAACTTTGCTTTTGAGAAATAATTGAGGACTTTCTGCCAATTACCATAAATAGAACGGTGGCACTCATCAATGATTATCATATCAAAGAAATCTGAAGGAAGGTTAGGATGCTCTGGGAGTATTATTTCCTTATCTTCTATTTCGTCATAATCATCGTCACTATCAGTAATTTCGTCACCCTTTAACAATGAGAAAAGTCGTTGTATAGTGGATATTACCACATTGCTATCCGCTGGTACGCTCGAAGACTTCAAGCGATTAACCGTAAAAATAGTATTGAATGGATCGCCATTCTCTGTCAAACGGAATGTACCAAATTCGGTTTCAGCCTGCTTACCCAAATTATTCCTATCCACCAAAAACAAGATGCGCTTCATTGGCGTGAAAGCTAACATGCGATAGGCAGCCAAACAAGCTGTGTATGTCTTCCCCGCACCTGTTGCTAAAACCATCAAAGCACGATTTTCACCATTACGATATGATTTTTCTAATTCTGTAATGGCTTCATACTGACATGCACGCAATCCTTTGGGATTTAACATGGGCAAGCCAACATAGTCGTCCTCCAACCCTAATAACTTTTTCACCTCCTTGGGAGTATGGATTTTCTTACAATACTCAAATTCAGAATTACTTTTTCGAGTATCATAAAACATCAAGTCTTTACTATTAGCAACATAGGCAAGGGGTAAAGGTATATTAGGAAACCATGCTTGGCACCACTTAGGACAACTACGTGTATATAAACGTGCTTGTTCTTGCACAATATCAGAATTTATATCTGTCTCAATGCGCTTAGCTTCCAATACCCCTACAGCTTTGCCGTTGAGAAACAATAAATAATCAGCTTCCCTATTGCCAACCATCAATCCTTCCCTAATTGCCACAGCTGTCATATTTGGAGCATACTTGTCTCTATCAACGACTTTCCAGCCTGCTTCTTCAAACATTCTATCTATTATAACTCGTGCCTTTTCTTCTGGTTTCATATTTTCTCTGGTTCTTATAAGTGCATATTATAGGAAGTTAAAGAAATGTTTTTAAATAAAACTACAATTATAACTAAACTAATGAGTCCTTTCTATTTGTTCTTTCATTTTCTTTAATTCATCTAACTCATTATCAGAGAAATCATATTTAGCATATAGTTGCATCTGATAGTTGTGACATATTCTTTCAATATAAGAGATAAGATTTATGGAACGTCCTTTAATTGCAAAAAACAAATTTGGGAATAAGAAAAGAGGCAAACCTATCAGATAAGTCCACATTTCCATTTTATCCCATCCAATTTTAAGAATCATTATAATCCAGCCCGTGATTAAAACGACTTCGCCACCATACAATAATACTTTTAACAATGTACGCCTATCATCCACTTGTTTCATGATGCCATTCTGCCTTCTTTCCAAACTATCAATATCTTTAACAATATTTCTGTGTTTTTCTTCACGAAGCCTCCTTTCGCTGTCTTCGACCAGTTTTTTCGCTTCTTCTTTAATCTGTGAAACTATATTATCATGAGCTTTTGTCTGCTCTAACCTTTCTCTTTCTTTCTTTTCAAGTTGCTTCTCGAATTCTTTCTCCAATTTATCTTTAGCGTATGCTTTTGCATTTCCCTGAATATTTCCCTTTAAAATATCGCCAAATTTTATCTCAACCATAGACTCTATGATTGATTCCTGTTTGGAGAACTCCTCTGTCATTTCACTAATTCCAGCCATTACAGCCTGTAATTCATCTTCTGAAATAACAGAGTTATCTTTGGGCAAATTCATGAAGCTTATAAAACTCTTATAATCATCAGAACTACGAGATACATATTTAAGAATTAATCCCATCCACTGACTTGGCAATAAGGTTAGTGGCTGATTTGTTGAATGATTCTTGTCCCAAAATTGTAGCTTTTGGTCTGAAGTTACAAAATAGTATTTGGTACTTGCAATATCAATGTTATTTCCATTTCTGATGCATTCTATCCAAAACATATTTCTTGCATCCATCAAATGAGGTTCATTCCTATTTGTTTTCTTAACAGTCCGTATCTCATCTCGATATATCGCTATAACAGATGGTTCCTCCCGTTCATTGAACGGAACCTTAAAATCCTCATCAATGTCAAACTGTTTAACCAATTCTTTGTATAAAGTATGTATATGAGTTTTGAAAATATCAAAGCCATAATTAATACGCCCATCGCGCCATTCATGATAAAATTGATAAAAACCATCCCCATTGGCATAGCGCCTAAAAGTTCTTGGGCTTATTTGACCAAATGGAGTAGAGGTGTTAAGCTGTTGTAAATGATATTCAATAGTGTTGAAAAACTCTATTCGTGTAAACTTCGAAATCACAAACTTCTGTCCACTTTCTTTACACTTCTTTAAGAATGAGATAGTACGCCTTCTACGCGTTTCTCCATTGATACCTAATGCTCTATAAAGTATGGCATTATCTAAATAGAAAATTTTTGTACGTAAAGACTTTGAAAGCACATCCTCAGAAGAATTGTTTACTACTACAGCATATTCTATACAATAATT
>SKDY01002204.1_pt1 | contig 10469 bp, 4 predicted proteins | sample 4826591 | NCBI WGS metagenome assembly SKDY01 (sample SAMN11008823, study PRJNA524170) | human gut metagenome | biome: Human fecal sample; material: Feces; isolation source: fecal sample from pouch patient p10, p22 | host: Homo sapiens | place: Israel: Tel-Aviv | collected 2016-06-15
CTGGAACACCAACTGTTTCTTTAAGTATTTTTATAGCCTTAGACATTTGTTTCTTTCTTTTACTTATTGTCTTAGGATTTTTAGAACTATTTATATATCTATGTATACAAGCAAGTGCATTAATACTGTTTCTAGTTGTTCCTGCTCTAAGATTATTTTCTTCTATTACATCTTTAACATTTATCCAGTCTTGAAGTTGTGCCGAAACTCCAATCCTATATTTATCTATGGCTCTAACTGCTTGTGAGTTTTGATTTATCTCTAAGAAGTTTACTGCATCAAACTTTTTAATATCTTGTTCATCCTCATAAGGGTTCTCGATTACAATACATGGTGCTTTGTCTATTCCAATCTTACGAAGTGCAACTAATCTATGTTGTCCATTTGTTACATAGTATCCATCTTTTCTCTTTGATATAGTTATCCTACCGAAAGAACTTGGATTAAACTCATTAATTATTCTTTCAACTTGACTTACCATTATTCCCCTTTGTGTCTGTTCATCTATCATTATTTCTTCTGTTGGTATCCACATTTCAACACCAAAGTCTGCACTTTCAAATTCCATATCCCTTAAAGCCTTTATTTTAGCATCCATTTTATGAGATAGAGTTATATCTATTTCTTTTAATGGTATAGCCTTTTCTATTTGTGGTTCATCTTCAACTACAGTTGTAGCATTATCCTCTGGAGTTATATCTGTATTATCCTCTATAACTTCTTCATTGTTATTCTCTAATATTTCTTCATTGTTATTCTCTAATATTTCTTGCATATATATTACCTCCTAAAATTCAATCATACTTAGAGTATAACATATTTTTGGAAAAATATACATATTTATTCGATATTTTAACAATAAAAGAAATATTTTATTTAATGTTGTGCTATAATATTATTAAATAATATATTAATAAAGGAGTATACAGATGAAAAAATACCATTTAGAATTAAGAAGAAGAAGTATGTTAGGAGATACTGTAGTAGCAAATATAGTAATACCTTCACCAAATAATATGACTGCATTGCTTAATGGACAAAAGGCATTTGAAGATAAATTCAAAGAGCATGGTTATGAAGTATGGGATTGTGGAATGTTTGTTGGATGTGATGTTATGGAAAGAGATATACTTATTGGAAACAATAATGATGAAACTATTGATTTAGGTCTACATATTACAAAAATTGAAGAATAATAAAAAACTCCCACTTCTGGGAGTTTTTATATTTATTTTATTATACATTCTAAGTATTCTGCGAATCCTTCCATATATATATCCTTAGATTCATCACATAGTTTCCAATGTTTAACTGGTACTATCATATCCTCGCTATTCACAAATTCAATTTCCATACATTTCTTTCTTCTGTCAACTGCTAGAGATATTATTTCATCTTTGAAGTCCTCTTGAACTTTTTCTAGTACCTCTAGTAACTCACTATAAGATATTTTCTCACTTACCTCTACTACAGTAGCATCTAAATATCTATTAACCTTTACAGATATTGACTTAACTTTTGTTTTAGGTTTTTTTCCTAACTCATTAACTGCATCTAATAACTTTGATATACCAGTTGGATTCATTTCACTTATCATGTCTATTGCTATATCCATCATTGCATCCATAGCTTGGTGTTTTTCTTCTTTGTTTTCTATTTGGTCTATTACATCAAATATGGCTCTTGTTTCTGATTCAACTTTCTTTATATCATCCATTCTGATTATAGATTCCTTTAAATCTGCTATTCTTTTTAATACTGTGTTATTCATTTTAAACCTCCGAATATATGTGTTTTTATTTTGGTTTCCTTAACCACATTTATTATTATAAGGTATAGTATTAAATCGGTCAATACTTTTCTACAATTTTCTACAAAAAAAATAAAGGTGCTACCATTTCTGGTAACACCCATTGTTTATATTACATCATTTCATTTAACTCATTATATTGTTCTTCTGTTATAATTCCTCTATTTTTATACTTATCTAGTTTATATTTCATACTAAATCTATCATATGCTCCAAGTAGTATAAGTTTTTTTGCCATTTCATATTGAGTTAATGTAATAGTTTTACCTCTATCTCCTAACTTTGTTTTTGTTGCATCTTCTATTAGCCATTCAAGTTCAAATAACCTAAAGTCTAATTCAAATGTAGTTGATAGTAAGTGTATATTCTCTTTTTGTAATTCTTCTAATTCTTCATCTGATAATAGTGTAGTGTTCCAACTTGTTTCTATTGTCATAGTTGGTTTTACTCTAGTTATAACTTGAACATCTTTATTTGTTCCACTTAGTGCTATATAACTATCTGATTGTACTTCTTCATATATTGGTGATTCTAATACATATACTGTTTTAGTTAAATCAGTCAATATATTATCACTTGTATCAGTTAATGAATTATATTTTCTTTCACCACATTTTCTTTCAACCATTAATCTATTTTCTTGTCTAAATACTTTGTCTTTAGTATCTCCTACTGCTCTTAATGGTTGTGATAATGATACTATTTCTATTGATTCATCAGTACCATCTTCATTAGTAAGTTTAAATTGATATTGATACATACTTGTATCTTCATTGTAACAATCTTCAAATGAACTTAATAATCCTTCGTGATATTCTGGTGTGACTGGTCTACCTTCAAGCACCATCACATCACCAACACTACCTTCACCAAATATTCTTAAATCACTATCAGTAAGTGTATCTGGAGTAGTTATTACATTTGTATATGAATATGCTCCACCTAAGTAGTATCTATCTTTGCCACTTGGTAATATAGTGTATTGTGTATTAGGTTTAATTCTAGCATTAAATCCTTTGTTCTTAATTGTTAACCTACATGGTATAATTGAATTACTGTTTATATAAGTTACTCCATCATATAATGTAAGATTGTTAGCAGATATTTCTTCATATGTTGGTATATCCAATGGAGATATATCTAAATCTCTTTGTTCACAATTTCTTTCTATATACCACTTGTTACCATCTTTTTTAACTATTCTATCACATACATCACCTATACTTCTAAGTGGTTCAGTTAGTGGGATGGTTAATTTATTTTCTTGTGAATCATTTGAATTACTACATACTATCTCAATTCCATGTACATCTTCACCTTGACCTACAGACATAGTACCTTCAAAGTAGTTAGGATATAATCTATCTGTTTCAGTTATTATTATATTAGACATATTAAAACCTTGACCATCTAATACTAAATAATCATCTTGTAATATATCTGGTGTTGTTATTACTACAGTATTAAATCCTTCTGATACATTGAAGTAATTAGTATCTATTCCACAAAGTTTAAATACATATAATAATCCATCATTATCTGCATTAAACGATATTCTATAAGTTGTATTAGGTTTTAATGAGTTCATTGTATGATTTTCTGTACTATTAAAAGTAATTTTCTCCATTGGTGTTACAGTATTAGCCGATATACTACAATTCTCAAATGTATCAAGATATATTTTTTCATTTGCTAATACTTTCTCAATAGGTTCTGCTTTTTTATACAAGATAGTCGGAGGATTAGCCTTTATCCAATTTTGTGAGCCGACCCAAGTTACATTACCTTTTGCTTTACCAATTACTGCATATAAATAGTCTGAATCAAAATATATACCTTCTATATCTTTATTCCAAGCACCACTAATAAATGGTAATACATCACAGATAAGAATTGAATTACTTGGAATACCTTTAAATGCTTTTCTAAGTGTAATTGTACCACCACTTGGATTGTGATTGTAATTACCCCAACCAGAACCATTATCTACATATTGAACCCAAGTATGAGTTGCTTTTACATTTCCATCAATATACTCTATTTTATCATCTTGTCTTAATGGTTCATCTAAATAATATATCTTCTTATCTTCAAGGTCATTAGATGATGTTATAATCTCTGCCTTATATTTACCATAATTTTCATCTAATTCATCCGTAACTAAACCATCTTCAAAGCAACTTTTTGTACCAGTAGGTAACACTCCCCAATCATCTTCACCTTTTGTAAGTGTTATTTTATCTACACTAAATCCTTGACCTATTATTGCTAAGGTAGCATTTGATATAGCACTAGGAGTAGTAAGAACATGAGTATTATAGCCTTTATTAACAACAACATCTAATTTAGTATTTGCTAAGTTTATAGTACACTCATTATCTTTATCTGCATTAAATGATACTCTATAAGTTGTATTAGGTTCTACTGCAACACCTTCATTTATGGAATTGAAAGTAATTTTCTGTACTGGTATAGCAGATGTAGTTGATATACTACAATTTCCAGATGTTTTAAGATACATAGGTTTATCATCTAAAACAGTTTTACTTATTGGTGATGATGATGAAGTTAATACTGTTATAGGGTTATTTTTTAGATATTCATTAAGTCCTTTAGCATCATATGATGTTAAATTTGACCTTTTAATGATAATACCAGACTCGCCTTGAGTATACCATAAACATTCTTTCTTCTGATTGCTCCATGATTCAAATGGTAGTTTATCACATATACCACCACTTCCTGCCCATCTATTCCCTGCATGGAATGATACATAGGTGTCATTAGTTCCGTTTGCATGAATACCTAAATTCATTTCATCTCCATCAAAGTACATTACTTTTGTATATCTTTCTAAAACTGTTTGTTCCCCATTAGGCACGATTTTATCAAACTTTCTCAATGGTTCATCTAAAGTATATGATTTAGTATCAATTATATCACCATTATTATTTTTCATATTAATAACTACAGTATTTCCTTCGTTTTCATATGATGATTTAAACATTGCTCCTTTTGTACCCATTGGAACAGTTACATTGTTACTATCTACTAATAAAGTATTTCCCTCTATACTTCCTACTTCACAAAGAACATTATCAATAGATTTTGCTAGAGTTCCACTATTACCCTTAATATCTGCAAATTTATGAGCAACTAATCTAGTGCCTTCTACTTTAGAATAATTTGATAATGTTTTACCAACAATACTACCTACTTCAAGAGTACCATCTATACTTCCTTCTAATAAAGCATTATTATCATTAATAATATCGTCAAACTTGTGAATTACCATTATTGGGTCTTTTATATTACTTAAGTTTTGTGCAGTATGACCTTCTAAATATACATCTGATTGAATATTATTATAATCACCTTCAAGTGTTATACTATCTCCACTTTCATTAATTTCATTAGTTATATTAATAGTTTCATTTTCACCTATACGATAGTTTACACTTGTGTTACCTTGCAGTTCAGTTACTTCTGATATATGGTGACCACTTCCACCCCAGTCTTTAGGTACATATTTAAGTTCAGATGGTATATCATCTATATATTGGATATTGTCACAACCACTATAACAATTAGTAGATACTATTTTTTTATCATATGTATCTAACCAGTTACTTCTAATACGTTTTAAATTTAAGCAATCTTTAAACCCATCTATAATAGAAATAATATTATTTGGTATATCAATATCTTTTTCTATCGTAGAACTATTAAATATAGAATCCCATACTGTTGCATTAGGGAAATGTCTTAATAATCTTTCTGCTATTTCACTAGTTATGATAGCATTTTGGAATAATCCAGTTATATCACTTTGTTGCATATCTTTATTTAAGTTGATAGTAAAGTCTGGATTAGTAAAGTCTAAATTTCTAAATAAGTATTTAACATCACCTATATAAGCATCTAAGTGTAATCCACCTTGCATTTGCTCGAATAAATTTAAACTAGGTACTGAATTTATAGGATATAAATAGAAGTTTATTGCTTTCTTTAAGTTCTTACATCCGTTCATGGCGAAGTCATTTAATTCCATATCTAAGAAATCTATCCCAGTAAACCCATCATTGTTGTGTATAGCATTACTACTCCATAGATTCTTTATTTCGTTTTCTCCATCCCCATATTCTGTATTTAAATATACATTCTTTATAGTAATTGGAAGTATAATTGTATCTAATCCTTTTATACTATAGTTACTTTCTAGTGTCCTACAAGATAATAAACCACCTATATCTATTTTAGCATTTTTAGCAAATTCTACTTTATAATCATTACTAGATACATTGAAAGTTATTGCATCAACTTGTGGTATATTTGATATTGCTATCGTTTTTAAAGTAGATATTTCATCTACTGGTAGCATATCATCAAAACCTAATTTAGTTAAGTTGTTTAAAGATTCTAAAGTAACATTTTTTAACTTACTAAATCCACTAAATGACATTTCTTTTAAATCATCTAATGAGTTATTTATAGTTAAACTTTGTACATATTTAAATGCATCAAAGTTTATACCATCATCTTCATTAAAAGGATAATGTATTGTTTGTATAGATTTACAGTTAGATATTTGAACTGTTGCTAAGTTCTTGCAATATATATCATTTTCAACATCTAAAGGTAGACCTAATCTCTTTAAGTGAGTTTGGTTAGTAACTTGTACAACTTGTGTAGATTCTGGGAAATAAAGTTCCTCTAAGTTACCCCCTTCTTGCATTGTATATATAGCAGTAAGTTGAGTATTTGAACAGTTACAATATTTTAAATACTTACATCTTTGTATATTTAATATTGGTTGAGAACCTATACCAGTACCTAGTGCAGTACAATCACTTAAATCTATTTTTTGTAACTTAGTACATTCTGATAAGTCTGTATTTATTAAGTTTGGTGAGTGACATTCTATTTCAGTTAATCTACTAGCATTTGCTATAAGCATTGTAGTAAGTTGTAAGTTAGACACATCCCCTATAGATTTTAGATAATAACCACCATAAACTATAATCTCTTGGTCTGTTGCAGTTGGCATATTATAACTGAATCGTACCTTTTCACCTCTGGCTACTCTTTTTACTTGAATACCAGTACCACCAGATTCATCCCTCCACTTAACTCTTACATACATTGGTATATAAGTTTCAATATCTAAGTACACCTCTCCAAGTTTACTTGAACGTAGAGTTATATAATCCGAAGTAGAAACATTATATCCTAATAAAGTATCTACATATATCAATCTCTCTCTTAACCATTTTCTTATATGTTGCTCTCCAGAACCATGAAGTGCATATAAGTAACTTGAACCATAGTTAAGGTATTTAGTTTGCATATCTATATTATAGTATCTTGCAGGAATCTGTTCTATCTGCTCTCCTAATAGATACTTCATAAAGTTATCAACTGTAAAGTGTTTTTGTCGCATTAAAGCATATTGTTCTTGAAGTTCTTTTTCAAATAATACTCTTACTTTTTGCCATAATTTAGAACCAGTTGTATTGAATACATGAGGGTCACCCATTTCTATGTCCATATCAAACTTTAAGAATCCAGTATTGTCCAGACCTATTGTTGTATCGGCATCGTATACTTGTGGATACCATATTCTACCATCCCAAGTTGCTAACTTCATATTCTTACCTAGTGAATCGACTGCTCCAACTACTAGAACATATAAATAGTATCTTAATAGATATTCTTTGTTGAAATAGTTGTGTATGTTATCTCTAAAATCTTCGTCACTTGCATCATTTACCCACTCTATTAATCTTATAAGTTCTTCCATATTATCATTTCCACTTGCTCTTGTCGGTGGGAATAAACACTCAAAGTCACTTTTGTAGTAGTCTAACTTATCTTTACCAGTTTCTTGTGTCCACTTATGGAATGCTCCTGCAGTAGTATCAGAGTTGGCAGATACTTCGTAAACTAAACATTTTCCATCATCATGGTAACCATAAGATTTTGTAGAGTAACGGTCTAAGTTGAAGTTATAAACTCCTTGTAATTCATCATTTATATATAATAATGTAGGGAAACCATTGATAGTATTTCTAACCTTTTCATCTTTTAACTGTGCAGGGTTTTTAGAATCATATAGACATTCATTAACAAACTTCGCTAGTCCTGCATTTCTACTATGTGTAGATTCCATATAGTCACATTTGAAACAATATACTGTTTCTGGTACACCATTAGGATATGGAGTATATTCATAATCTGCCATATTTTCATCTTTAAGTCTTACTGTAAAGTTCTTAAGTACATATTGTAAAGATGAAGTCCCTTGCCAGTTAACCGAACAATAAGGAAGGTCGAATGACTGTCCGTATTTTTCATCATTTGGAGAAGTATATTTAATTCTCATATTAACTGGTGTTTCTAGTGTCATATTAGTCATATCACCATACATTCTTATTGTTGGTAAAGATGTATTTTTATAGTTTTTATTAAACAGTTCTTTCTGTTGTTTCATATCTTTTATTTGTGCTATGTTATTTTGAAGTATTTCATCATCTGTTAATACTCTATTATACACTCTTACATCTTTTATTTCACAAGCACCAAACTTATCTAAACCTTTTCTACTGTTAAGATATATCTTTTGTGCATGAGTGAAATCTTCTCTTACTGCAGAAGTACCAGACCCAGTATCTGATAAACTAAATGCTCTTGAACATATACCATCTATAAATATCTTACCGAATTTCGCCTTTCTATCTATAACAAATGTTAATGTAGTCCAAGTATCTTTATCTACGTTTACTTTACCAGTATTGGCTAAAGATTTCATAGTAGATTCGTTTAAATCTATATAAGCACCCTTGTATGGAGTTTCAATATCTGTGTAGTCAAATATTCTTGCATCATCAAAACCTATGTCTAGTCCTTTATATTGTATTTCTATAGTAGAACCAAATATAGCATTTTCTGACCAAGGATAACAGTCTATTTCTACATAAGCATTACCATCACAAACCAATGCACCATCTATCCATCCATTTGAGAAATAGTTAAAGTTATGTAAAGTTGTTTTTACACCATTTCCAGATGCATCTATTGGATTAGATTTGTCTGCATCATTGTTAGTTTTACCTTCTGCACTTAATCTATATATTAATCCACTTTCAACTATTTTTTGTGGAGTATATTCACCTTGAATAACAGTAAACTCTCTTTCTACAAATACAGTTTCACCATAATCACTTATTACTTCTATCTTTACTTTATGATTACCTATTTCAATATCATTTAATGTCCAATAGTATGACCCTGCTTTCGCTCTTAAACTTTTAACTACTTCTTCATTTAATATAAGATTAACTGTAAATTCCTCTGTACCAACTTTAGAAATACGATAGTTTATTGAAATTGGATTACCATATTCATGTTCTCCACCTTCAAAAGTAGAAGATACATATAATGAGTTAGCATTTACTACAACTATATTGAAAGTGAAAACCGAAGATTTATATATTCCACTCGTCATATAGAAACTTACTTTATGTACCCCAACACCTAAATCTTTGAATACATACTCATTTATTCCTTGTCTACAAGGTACTTCATATTTATTATATCCTACTGTAAGGTGCATTATAATTGGTTCATCACTAGCACTTTGTACGTTAAATTGCATTCTTATATCATCTGTAACTGTGTAGTCTGCATCACTATCAAAGTCTACTGTTACATCTATACCACCACACATTATTGTCCATGTTAACTGGTTAGATAATGCATTTGTTCTATCTTTTGCATATATAGAAACTTCATTTCTTAAGTTAGGTAAAGTTCCTACGTTTATTCTGTTGTTACCTTGTTTTATTGGTTCTGTTTTTACTTCTATACCATCTATCATTACATATGCTAAACCATCACCCATATTTGGTGAACTGAAGAAGATAGGTATTATAAGTTCTTCACCTTTTTGTATTATTTTATTATCTTCAAGTGTAGATGTTATAGTTGGAGCAGACCCACCAGAACCTCCACCACCATGTTCTTTTAACCATTCTATATCTTCTTGGTGTGTTTTTAATACAGATGCATGAGTTTGTAGTAAACTTGTATTTGCATTATTTTTTGTTTCTTGTTCTTTTATTTTCCTAGCACTTTCATTTAAAGCACCTTCAACATTACCAGATTGGAAGTTTCCTTCCATATCCAGTAATGCTATTTCAGATGCTATGCCAGTTCCTTGAATTTCCCACTTTCCAGTAGTTTTGTTGAACTTCTTAATCGACATATTTTCTCTCCTATTTATTTCTATCTGAATAGTTTATTGTTAAAGTATCGAATAGAGTTTCAGATACTTTTGATAAGTCTTTATTTATCAATGTGTTTTTATATTCATCATATCCAACTACACCAGTAATTTCATATGAGTTTGCTTTTATACTATCGTAGCCTATTTCTAAGTCTATATAAACTGGGTTAGTTGGTAGTGCTTGGTAATTTAACCACCAAGGAGAACCCCCACCATTATCATGTTTAGTTCCTAGTAAGTTACTAGGTAATGTTATAGGTTTATCTCTACCACTTAACTTGAATCCACAAGCATGGTTTAGTAAATAAACTGTTCCGTTTGCTAAATCTTCTGCTCTGTTTACTTCTGTGACACCATCTGCTTGGTATTCATCAA